>Ga0137410_10000003_pt1 | contig 262591 bp, 241 predicted proteins | sample CZODoug1_16funga_FD_108878 | JGI IMG/M metagenome (GOLD analysis project Ga0137410, IMG submission 108878) | Vadose zone soil fungal communities from Angelo Coast Range Reserve, California, USA - CZODoug1_16fungal (Illumina Assembly) | ecosystem: Environmental > Terrestrial > Soil > Vadose... | reverse complement strand
TCCGCCCGATCCGTTCGGCTGCTCGCTCGCCGGTTCAGCTCCATACGCTCCGTGTTCGTCAGGGTGATAGCGTCTGTCATGGACGCTATTCTAGTCTATAAATGGTTGTTACAGTCCACTAGAATACCGCCCGGTTTTCTCGCCGGAACGATCGAGGGGCGCTGCAGCGGGTTTGCCCGCGAGGCTCGATCGGCATCGGCATTCTTTCAACGGCGCCTCAATAGTAGTCAATGGAGACGTTCACTATGAGCGCAGTACTGCAATCGAATGCGAAAGACGACTTCAAGGTCGCGGACCTGAAACTCGCGGACTGGGGCCGCAAGGAAATACGGATCGCGGAAACGGAGATGCCGGGCCTCATGGCCATCCGCGAGGAATTCGCGGCCACGCAGCCCCTGCGTGGAGCGCGCATCACCGGATCGCTCCACATGACCATCCAGACGGCGGTCCTCATCGAGACGCTGAAGGCGCTCGGCGCGGACGTGCGCTGGGCCTCGTGCAATATCTTCTCGACGCAGGATCATGCGGCGGCGGCGATCGCTGCCGGCGGCACCGCCGTGTACGCCTACAAGGGCGAGACGCTGGTCGAGTACTGGGACTACACCCACCGGATCTTCACCTGGCCGGACGGCAACCTGTCGAACATGATCCTCGACGACGGCGGCGATGCGACGCTGCTCCTGCACCTCGGCACGAAGGCGGAGAAGGACGCGTCCGTCATCGCGAAGCCGACGAGCGAAGAAGAGGAAGCGCTGTTCGCCTCGATCAAGGAAACGCTGAAGAAGGACCCGGCCTGGTACTCGAAGCGCCTGAAAGCCGTGAAGGGTGTTACCGAAGAGACGACCACGGGCGTCAAGCGCCTCTACCAGATGGCGAAGGACAAGGAACTCGCCTTCCCCGCCATCAACGTCAACGATTCGGTCACGAAATCGAAATTCGACAATCTCTATGGCTGCCGCGAATCGCTGGTGGACGCCATCAAGCGGGCGACCGACGTGATGGTCGCGGGCAAGGTTGCGCTGGTCGCGGGCTACGGCGACGTGGGCAAGGGCTCCGCCCAGGCGCTGCGCGCGCTGTCGGCGCAGGTGTGGGTGACGGAAGTCGACCCGATCTGCGCGCTGCAGGCGGCGATGGAAGGCTACCGCGTGGTGACGATGGATTACGCCGCCGACAAGGCGGACATCTTCGTTTCCGCCACCGGCAACTTCCATGTGATCACGCACGAGCACATGAAGCGCATGAAGGACCAGGCGATCGTCTGCAACATCGGCCACTTCGACAACGAAATCGAAGTCGCGGCGCTGAAGCAGTACAGCTGGGAGAACATCAAGCCGCAGGTCGATCACATCATCTTCCCGGACGGCAAGCGGATCATCCTCCTCGCCGAAGGGCGCCTCGTGAATCTCGGTTGCGGCACGGGCCATCCGAGCTACGTCATGAGTTCCTCGTTCGCGAACCAGACGATCGCGCAAATCGAGCTCTTCACGAACACGGCGAAATATCCGATCGGCGTGTACGTGCTGCCGAAGCATCTCGACGAGAAAGTGGCGCGGCTGCAGCTGAAGAAGCTGAATGCGCAGCTGACGGAGCTCACGGACCAGCAGGCGCGCTATATCGGCGTGAAGCGCGAAGGCCCGTACAAGCCCGACGCCTACCGCTACTAGAAGTGTAAGGACCCCGATTGGCCAACCAGACCCAGCCGGGGGCGGCAACGCCCCCGAGCTTTGCCCTTGTCACGCAGTGCCCCGACACGACCGGCGTCGTCGCCGCCGTGTCGGGGTTCCTCGCGTCCCGCAATTGCCTCATCACGGAAGCGCAGCACTTCGACGATCCGGACTCGGTCACGAGCTTCATGCGCACGATCTTCCACGACAACGGCAAGGGCATCGCCGCGCTCAAGGAGCTCGATGCCGAGTTCGCGCAATCCGTCGGCAAGCCGTTCGCGATGACCTGGCGATTCCACGAAATGAAGCGCAAGTGCCGGACCATCCTCGCCGTCTCGAAGCACGGTCATTGCCTCAATTCGACGCTGCATCGCTGGAGCACGGGCACGCTGCCCGTCGAAATCGTCGCGGTGGTCTCGAATCACCAGGACATGAGGAGCCTTGCCGAATGGCATGGCGTGCCGTTTCACTACTTCCCGATGATCGACGGGCGCAAGCGCGAGCAGGAAGATCGCATCATCCAAGCATTCGAGCGCATGGATGCCGAACTCATGGTGCTCGCGCGCTACATGCAGATCCTGTCGGCCGAGGCCTGCGCGTACTTCGCCGGTCGCGCGATCAATATCCACCATTCGTTCCTGCCGGGTTTCAAGGGCGCGAAGGCCTATCACCAGGCGCACGAGCGCGGCGTGAAGCTGATCGGCGCGACAGCCCACTACGTGACGACGGATCTCGATGAAGGGCCGATCATCGAGCAGGAAGTCGAGCGCGTCGATCACACGCTGGCACCGCAGGAGCTGACGGTCATCGGCAGCGAACTCGAGAGCGTGGTGCTCAATCGCGCGATCAAGTGGCACGCCGAACGGCGTGTCTTTCGCAACGGCAGGAAGACCGTCGTCCTGCGCTAGGAACGCGGCCTGATCTCGAGCTTGCGGATATTGTCCGCCGCGATGCGGGTTTCGCCGCGCGGCTTGTGGACCGGCGCATTCGCGCAGTCACCGCAGCCGCCGGCTTGCGCGACCGGCATCGGCTTGCCACGCAGGCGCGCCCACTGGCGGCGCATCCAGAGCCGCAGCGGCGCGGGTCCCAGGCGAAAAACCGCGAACATCGCGCTTGCGATGACGAGCGAGGCGACGACAGCCTGATCGAGCCACGAGCTCATGAGCGTCATCCGCCGAGCGCGAGCGCCGCGCGGTAGGTGATGAAGGACGCCAGGTACGCCATGCCGAAGAGGTACGCGGCCATGATGACCGGATAGCGCCAGGAGTTCGTCTCCCGCTTCACCGTCGCCAGCGTCGACAGGCACTGCGGCGCGAACACGTACCAGGCGAGCAGCGACAGCGCGGTCGGCAGGCTCCACGAAGCCGCGACGATCGGGCCGAGCGCCGTGCCGACATCCGTGCTCGCAGCCGACAGCGCATACACGGTTCCCAGGGCGCCGATGGCGACTTCGCGCGCGGCCAGTCCCGGAACCAGCGCGATCGAAATCTGCCAGTTGAAGCCGATGGGCCCGAAGATCACGGCGAGCGCCGAACCGATCCGGCCGGCGATGCTGTAGGTGATCGCGGGTTCGGTCGCGCCGGGCGGCGGCGCAGGAAAGCTCGAGAGGAACCACAGCACGATCATCAGCGAAAGGATGATGGTGCCGACGCGCGTCAGGAAGATCTGCACGCGCTGCCAAAGACCGATCGCGAGGCCGCGCAGGCTCGGCGCGTGATACGCCGGGAGCTCGAGCGTCAGGGCGTGGCCCCGGTTGCGCTTCGGCAGCCTCAGCAGAAATGCAACCAGCATCGCGGCGGCGACGCCGAACAGGTACAGCCCGAACAACACGAGTCCCTGCAGTTCGAGTCCGCCCCAGATCTGCCGGTGCGGGATGAAGGCGCCGATGATCAGCGCGTAGATCGGCAGGCGCGCCGAGCAGGTCATGAGGGGCGCGATCATGATCGTCACGAGCCGGTCGCGCGGATCGCGGATGGTGCGCGTCGCCATGATGCCGGGAATGGCGCAGGCGAAGCTCGAGAGCAGCGGGATGAAGGACCGGCCCGAGAGGCCGACGCCGCCCATCAGCCGATCGAGCATGAAGGCCGCGCGCGGCAGATAGCCCGTGTCCTCGAGCAGCAGGATGAAGAAAAAAAGGATGACGATCTGCGGCAGGAAGACGATGACGCTGCCGAGGCCCGCCAGCACGCCATTGACGAGGAGGCTGCGCACCAGGCTGTCCGGCATGGCCTGGCTCAGCCAGCTGCCGAGTGCCGTCACGCCCTCGGTGATCAGTGTCATGGGCGCCTGCGCCCAGGCGAACACCGCCTGGAACATCAGGAACAGCGTCGCGGCGAGCAGCAGCGGGCCCACAACCGGATGCAACACGATGCGGTCGATCTTCGCCGTCGCTTCCGGAATGCCGACGCGATCCGCGCCGACGGCATGCAGGATGCGGCGCACCTGTGCGTGATCGCTCTCGACGTCGACCTGCGCCGCATGGGCAGGCGCCTGCCAGCCGTCGACCGCGGCCACGGCAACGCCATCGAACCGGCGCAGGAGATCGCGCGCACCGCCGCTCTTCGTCGCGACGGTTTCGACGACCGGAATGCCGAGTTCGGCGGCAAGGCGCGGCACGTCGATCTCGAGCCCGCGCTTGCGCGCGAGGTCCATCATGTTGAGCGCCAGCACCATGGGGCAGCCGAGCCGCTTCAGGACAAGCGCAAGGCGCAGTCCCTGGCGCAGGTTGTTCGCGTCGCAGACGGCGACGATGAAATCCGGCCGGTCCTCGGCGTGCGCCGCGCCGAACAGCGTGTCGCAGGTGATCTGTTCATCGGGCGTGCGCGCTTCGAGACTGTATGCGCCCGGCAGGTCGAGCACGCGGACTCGGCGTCCCGACGGCGTATAGCAGCTGCCTTCCTTGCGCTCGACCGTCACACCCGCGTAGTTCGCGACTTTCTGGCGGCTGCCGGTCAGCGCGTTGAAGAGGGCGGTCTTGCCGCAGTTCGGATTGCCGACGAGCGCGACGAGCGGCGCGGCGAGCGTCTTGGCCTCGGCGTTCACGCCGGCTCCAGGCTCACGCGAATGCACTCGGCTTCGACGCGTCGGAGCCCGAACATGTTGTTGCCGATCGAGACGGCGATGGGATTGCGCCCGAGCGGCGAGTGCGCGACGACGGCGACGAACTCGCCGGGAAGAAATCCAATGGCCGCGAGGCGCCGCTGTTCCGCGGCATCCATCTCGCGATTGGCGGTCTCGATACCGACGACGCGCGCAGGCCGCCCGACCGGCAGATCGATCAGCGAGAGACTGGTTGCGCGCTCACTCATGACCCGTAAGGCTAAATGAGATTGATTCGCGTTTCCATGGGTCTGGTCACGCCGCCGGGCTCGATCCAGCGCGTCTAGCTTTATTCAGTATATTCATGGCCTTACGAACGGCCTGCCCGGCTAGCGCAAGGGCAGGGCGAAGGATTTTTGAATGGTTCGCAGGGCAAAGCTGGAATGCACGCGGATGACGCCCGGCAAGCGCGTCAGATGCTGGCTGTGAACGCGTTCGAAATCGGCCGTGTCGGCGACCACGACACGCACCAGATAGTCGTAGTCGCCTGTCATGAGATAGCACTCCATCACTTCGGGAATGCGCCGCACCGCCTGCTCGAAGTTCTGCAGGTCCTTCTGGTCCTGCCGGTCGAGCGTGATGTTGACGAACACATTCACGGGAAATCCGGCCTTTTCCTGGTTGATGTGCGCGCTGTAGCCGGCGATCAGCCCGGACTCCTCGAGTGCACGGACGCGCCGCAAGCACGCCGATTCCGACAAGTGCACTTTTTCGGCGAGCGCCGCGTTCGTGATGCGGGCATCCCGCTGCAGGATCTCGAGAATCTGCCGGTCCGTGCGGTCACGCTGCATGACAGAATCCACCGTGAAGTCAGAGAATATCAACAGATTCTGCCACGAAGAAGCCCCAGGAACGCAAGAGTCGCAAGAACCCGTGGCCGGTGCAACGGCAGAATGCGCCGCTGATCCCACCCCAACTGCCGAGGTTTCGTCATGCGCGTCGGTGTGCCGAAGGAAATCAAAGTCCACGAATATCGTGTCGGTCTCGTTCCCGCGGGGGTGCGCGAACTCGTTTCCGCGGGCCACGAGGTGATGGTCGAATCGAGTGCGGGCGCAGGCATCGGCGTGACGGATCTTCAGTACCAGGCGGCCGGCGCGAAGATCGGCGCGAAGGCGAGCGATGTGTTCGCCTGGGCGGAGATGATCATCAAGGTCAAGGAGCCGCAGCTCGCGGAGTGCAAGTCGCTGCGCAAGGGCCAGGTCCTTTTCACGTATCTGCATCTCGCGGCCGACCCGGAGCAGGCGCGCGCCCTGATGGCGAGCGGCGCAACGGCGATCGCCTACGAGACGGTGACGGGCGCGGACGGATCGCTCCCGCTGCTCACGCCGATGAGCGAAGTCGCGGGCCGCATGTCGATCCAGGTCGGCGCGACCTGCCTGCAAAAAGCAAACGGCGGATTTGGCGTGCTCCTCGGCGGAGTGCCGGGCGTCGCTCCGGCCAAAGTCGTCGTGCTTGGCGGCGGCGTCGCTGGCACGAACGCCGTTGAAATGGCTGTCGGCCTGCGCGCGGACGTCACGGTCGTCGACCGGTCCGTGAAGCGCCTGCGCGAACTGTCATCGATCTTCGGCAATCAGCTGAAGACCGCCTATTCGACGGCCGAGACGGTCGAGAATCTCGTCACCGATGCCGACGTCGTCATCGGCGCGGTGCTGGTGGTGGGCGCTGCCGCGCCGAAGCTCGTGACGCGTGCAATGGTCAGGAAAATGAAGGCGGGCGCGGTGATGGTCGACATTTCGATCGATCAGGGGGGCTGCTTCGAAACGAGCCGGCCGACAACGCATGCCGAGCCCACGTATCTCGTCGACGGCGTCATCCACTATTGTGTGACGAACATGCCGGGCGCGGTGCCGCGCACGTCGACGTTCGCACTCACCAACGCAACGCTGCCGCATGTGCGCTCGCTCGCGGATCTCGGCTGGCAGAAGGCGCTGGCGCGCGACGTGGGCCTCGCCCGCGGACTCAACGTGCACGACGGGTTCATCACCCACGAGGCGGTGGCGCGGGATCTGGGGCTTGCCTTCCAGGCGTATCGCGCCGCCTGAACGCCGGCGGCTTAGCCGACGATGACGAGGCTCGCCAGCGCGAGCAACAAGCCGAGCGTGCCGCCTGCGGCGACGTCACTCGGGTAGTGCAATCCGAGCACGACGCGCGAGAGTGCGACCAGCGCGGCGAAGGGGACGAGCAGCAACGCGAGCTCCGGGAAGAAGTGCGTCGCAACCACCGCGAACGAGACGGCGTGCAGCGTGTGGCCGGACGGGAAACTGTAGCGATCGAGCGGGCGCGCCACGCAGTGCACGCCCGCATGCGAGATATACGGCCGCTCGCGCACCAGATTACGCTTGAGCCACTGATAGCTCAGTGCACCGACGGCCCCGGTGATCGCCATCGTCAGCGCAGGCACGATGGCGGCGCGCCCGTAGATCACGGGCAACAGCAGGATGAGCGCGTACCAGAAGATCCCGTCGCCCAGACGGCTCACGACCGTGAACAAGCGCCTGACGCCGGCGTGACGCGCCCAGCGATTGATTCGCAGGCACCAATCGAGTTCGGCGGCGTCGCACGCCTTGAGGATCGCGGTTGCTAACGGGTACATCGGGTCACCTCGGGCCCGCACTGTGGACGCCGAATGCGACAGGCGCGTTACACCCCCCGCTGAATATTGTTCAAATCCCGTGTGTTGCAGCAATTTTGTGCGCCAGGTCACTAGCTTGCGGGTTGGCCGCCAATTCGCGATACAGGGCCGCCAGCCTTTCGGCCATGGCGCGTGACGACCAGGACAACGCGTGCTCCCGCGCCGCATGCGACATATCGCTGCGCAGGCGCTGATTGACCATCAGGTCGGCGACCGCGCCCGCGAACGTCGCCTCTTCGAGCGGCACGATGCGGGCGCCCCGGCCGGCCACCAGCACGTCCAGGGTTCCCATCTCGGCGTTCGACACGACGGGCGTGCCCTGCGCCATGGCTTCGAGGAGCACGAGGCCCTGGGTTTCCGTGCGCGATGAGAAGACGAAGACATCGCCCGCCGCATAGCAGCCGGGCAGCTCGCGCGTGCGCTCGAGATAGCCCACGAAGCGCACGCATTCGCCGAGACCGAGCGAGCGGGCCAGATTCTTCAGATGGGGCAGGGCGGGACCCTCGCCGGCAACGACAAGGAGCACATCCGGAATGCGCCGCCGCAGCGCCGCCAGCATCCGCAGGAGAAAGTCGATGTTCTTTTCATGCGCGGTGCGGCCGACGTGCAATGCCACGGGCCGGGTTGCTTCGATGCCGTGCGCTGCGCGGAATCGCTGGCCGTCGCCCGGGTTGTAGCAGCTCGCGCCGAGTCCGGTCGGCAGGATGTCGATGCGCCCCTTGACGCCATAGGCGCGCAGGGCCGAACGCATCGCGCTCGATGGCGAGATGACGACGTCGGCCGCCGCACACTGCGATACCGTCACGCGGCGGGCGAGCGCCGCAAGCCAGCTGCGCGGAACGAACGGGACGTAGTGTTCGAAATAGTGCTCGAAATACGTGTGGTAGGTCGTGACCACCGGCAGGTCGAGCCGCCGCGCGAGCTCGATGCCCGCGTATTGCGCGATGAACGGCGTGTGGATGTGAAGAACGTCGGCTTTCCATGCGGCGAGCCGCGCGGTGCAATCGCGGATCGCCCGCCGCCGCATGAGGCGATCTTCCGGATCGCGTGGCACCGGCCGCCCCGCCATCCGCCAGACATCGGGATCGGCCGCGCCCCTGCCGTAGTCCGGAGCGAACAGCGTCACCTCATGGCCGAGCGCGAGGAGATCCTGGCGAAACGTCTCGATCGAAGTCGACACGCCGTTGATGCGTGGAAAGTAGACGTCCGAAATCATCGCTACCCGCATGCGCGCTCTCCATCGCCGCACGAGTCTCCGGCGGCGCGCGCAGCCTAAGGAGCGCTTGTGACAGAATCGTGACGGTCTCGGCTATACTTCCGCCATCCCCTTGCGGCTTCATCGTGTGACCTCATTGACTCCGCGATCTGCGAGAGTGTCAGGATGACTGAGAAGGCAGCGCTGCGTTTCGACGACATCGACTCCCTGAACGCCGCGGCGAACGGCGAACCGGGCGCGTGGAGCGTCGAGGCCGACATCAGCCAGCAGATGATCAACCGCTTTGCCGAGCTCACGGGCGATCATCAGTGGCTGCACGTCGATGTGGAGCGCTGCCGGACCGAGAGCCCTTATCGTACGACCGTCGCACACGGCTTCCTGCTGCTCGCGCTCATTCCGGGCCTCAAGATCCCGCACCCGGTCGAGATCACCGGCCACAAGGCCGTGATCAACCTCGGCGGCGACAAGCTGCGCTTCATGCGCCCGGTGCGTTCGGGCGTCCGTATCCATGCGCGCATGCAGCTGAAAGGCGCGGAGCGCACCGACAATGGCACCCGCATCTCCTATGAAATCGCCATGAACGTCGTCGGCCAGCGGTTGCCGGCCGTCGTCTTCGACATGCTGGTGCTCCTGGCCTGACGCCGGTCAGGCGGCGCTCTGCCGTGAAGATGTCTTGAGGGCCGAGAAGAATCGCCCCAGCGACGCGCCGAAGCGCTCCTCGTCGATGAGAAAGGAATCGTGTCCTTCAAAGCTCGGCAGCAGGTCGAATTCCGTCGTGATCCCCGCCGCTTTGAGTGCCGCAGCGGCCTCGGCCTGCTGGTGCGGCGGAAACAGCCAGTCGGAATCGACGCCGATCACGAGCGCCCGCTCGACGCCCGAGTCGCGGAACGCATTCTTGAGCGGACTATAGGTCGCCGCGAGGTCGAGCCGGTCCATGGCTTCCGAAATGGCGAGGAAGCAGTTCGCGTCGAAGCGGCGCACGAACATCTCGGCCTGGCGTTCCAGATAGTCGGCGATGGTCTCGGTCCCGCCCGGCCCGAAGCGCAGGTCGAGCTCCGCCGCCGAGCGATAGGTGAGCGTACCGATGCGCCTCGCGAGCTTCAGTCCTTCGATCGGCGGGTCGTCCGCGGGATAGTCGCCGCCGCGCCACTTGGGATCGAGGCGCACGGCCTGGCGCTGCGCGGTGCGCAGGCCGATCGAAAGCGCCGTCGAGCGCGCGGCGCCGGAAATCGAAACCAGTGTCCGCGTGCGGTTTGGAAACTGTGCGGCGAAGGCGAGCACGATCATGCCGCCGAGCGAGGGGCCGAGAACACTGGCCGCGCGTTCGACCCCGAGTGCATCGAGGAGGCGCGCACCCGCGGTCGCGATGTCTTCACCCGCAAGCGCCGGAAACGACGCGCCGTAGCGCTTGCCGGTGGCGGGATCGATCGACGCGGGTCCCGTGCTGCCGAAACAGCTGCCGAGCGTATTCATGCAAACGACGAAGAAGCGATTGGTATCGAGCGGCCGGCCGGGACCGATCATGGCTTCCCACCAGCCGGGCGCCGGATCCGCGGGCGAGGAGCGCGCGTGCGCCGAAGCCGAGAGACCCGTGAATATGAGGACCGCGTTGTCGTGCGCGGCATTCAGCTCGCCCCAGGACTCGTATGCGATGGTCGGGCGGGCGAGCACGCCGCCGCGCTTGAGCGGCAGGTTCGATTCCATGGCGATCTCGCGTCGCGCGGACATACCCCAAGCCTTTGATCCCTAGCCAATCTCGGCCGGCATTCTGCGCCAGCGCGCCGGCCGCTGCCACAACCGACGGACATTACATTAGACTGGCGCGGTATTGTTCACCGCCTTCGAGCCCGGCTACTGTCCGGCGCTACCAACAACATTCGAGGCCCGTCATGATCTACGACAGCATTCTCGGCACCATCGGCCGCACGCCGGTCGTACGCCTGAACCGCATTGCTCCGAAGAACGTCACGCTCTACGTCAAGTGCGAATTCTTCAACCCGGCGTCCTCGGTGAAGGACCGCCTCGCCATCGCGATCATCGAGGATGCGGAGCGGCGCGGTACGCTGAAGCCGGGACAAACGGTCGTAGAAGCGACCTCGGGCAACACGGGCATCGCCCTCGCGATGGTCTGCGCGGCAAAGGGCTACCCGTTCGTTGCGACCATGGCGGAAAGCTTCTCCATCGAACGCCGCAAGCTCATGCGCGCACTCGGCGCGAAAGTGATCCTGACGCCGGCGGCCGAACGCGGCTCGGGCATGGTGCGCAAGGCCGAGGAACTTGCGAAGAAGCACGGCTGGTTTCTTGCCCGCCAGTTCGAGAATCCCGCCAATCCCGAATATCACCGCTGGACCACGGGCCCCGAGATCGTCAGCGACTTCGCGGGCAAGCGGCTCGACGTCTGGGTCACTGGCTGGGGCACGGGCGGTACGCTCACCGGCGCGGGCGACGTGCTGCGCAAGGCGCGGCCAGGCGTGCGTATCGTTGTGACGGAACCGGAAGGCGCATCGCTTCTCGGCGGCAAGGAATTCAAGCCGCACAAGATCCAGGGCTGGACGCCGGATTTCATTCCGGCCGTGCTCAATCGCGAGGGCTATGACGAACTGCTGCCGGTGAGCGACGTCGATGCCATCGCGACCGCGCGCCGGCTATCGCGTGAAGAGGGCATCCTCTGCGGGATTTCTTCGGGCGGTACGGTCGCCGCGGCGCTCAAGGTAGCCGAAAAATCGCCGGCCGGGACCGTGATCCTTGCGATGCTGCCGGATACCGGCGAGCGCTACCTCTCGACAGCTCTCTTCGAAGGCATCATCGACGGCACGGACAACGAAGCCGAACTCGGCTGACCGACTGCGCTGCCGCAGGCGGGCGCGCGTAGGGCGATTACTGCTTCACCATGACATGGCGGACGACGCTGTAGTCCTCGAGCGCGTACATCGAGAGGTCCTTGCCGTAGCCCGAGCGCTTGAAGCCGCCGTGCGGCATCTCGCTCACGAGCATGAAGTGCGTGTTGATCCACGTGCAGCCGTACTGCAGTTCCGCCGCGACCTTCATCGCCTTGCCGACGTCCTTCGTCCAGACCGATGAGGCGAGTCCGTACTGCGAATCGTTCGCCCAGGAAATCGCCTGTTCCGCGTCCTTGAAGCGCGTGACCGACACGACGGGTCCGAAGACCTCCTTCTGCACGATCTCGTCCGTCTGTTTCGCGCCGGCGATGACCGTCGGCTCGTAGAAGAACCCGCTGCCCGAGCGCGCCTTGCCGCCGGTCGTCACTTCGATGTGACGCTTCTCCCTGGCGCGCGCGACGAAGCCCGCGACGCGTGAGCGCTGCGATGCCGTGATCAACGGCCCCATCTCGACGCCTTCCTCGGTCTGTGCGCCGACCTTGAGCGTCGATGCCGCCTCGGTGAGGTCGCGCACGAGCCGGTCGTAGATCTTCGGGCCCGCATACAGGCGGCACGCCGCCGTGCAGTCCTGTCCCGCGTTGTAGAAGCCGAAGGTGCGAACGCCTGATACGACCGACTCGAGATCCGCATCATCGAAGACGATCACCGGCGCCTTGCCGCCGAGTTCGAGATGCGTGCGCTTCACGCCTTTCGCCGCCGCGTCGAGGATCTTCTGGCCGGTCGAGACATCGCCCGTGAGCGAGATCATCCGCACATGCGGCTGCGCGATGAGCGGCGCACCGACCGTCTTGCCGCGGCCCGCGATCACGTTCACGACACCCGGCGGAAAAATCTCGGCGATCAGCTGCGCGAGCTTGAGCGTCGTGAGCGGAGTCTGCTCCGAAGGCTTGATCACGACGGTATTGCCGGCCGCGAGCGCCGGCGAGAGCTTCCACGCCGCCATCATGAGCGGATAGTTCCACGGCGCGATCGACGCGACCACGCCGACCGGATCGCGGCGGACCATGCTGGTGTAACCCGGGATGAATTCACCCGCCGCCGATCCATGCTGCAGGCGGGCCGCTCCGGCGAAGAACCGGAATACGTCGGCAATGGCGGGGATCTCGTCGTTGAGCGCCGCTGCGAGGGGCTTGCCGCAGTTGCGCGACTCGAGTTCGGCGAAGCCCTGCGCCTCGGCTTCGACGCGATCCGCGAGCTTGAGCAGCATCGTCGCGCGGTCTTTCGGCGCGACGCGCGCCCAGGTGGCGAACGCGTCATTGGCGGCCTCGACGGCGGCGTTGACCTGGTCCTCCGACGCCTCGGCGACTTCGGCAATGGCCTTGCCCGTCGCCGGGTCCAGGATCTGTTCCCTGTGATCGCCCTTGCCGGCGACGAATCGGCCCTTGATGAGTAGCTTGGTGTTCATGGGTACCTCGGGCGAAAGTCCGTTAGCTGCGCTCTTCGGTCGAGCGCGTCAGCCGATAGGCCGCGATGATCGGCAGCATCGTAATGAGTATCACCATGACTGCAACGACGTTCGTCAGTGGCCGCTCGCGCGGGCGGAAGAGCTGGTCGTAGATCCAGATCGGCAGCGTCTTCTGATGGCCGGCGGTGAAGAGGGTCACGATGATTTCATCGAACGAGAGCGCGAACGCCAGCATGCCGCCGGCAAGGAGCGCGCTCGCGAGCTGCGGCAGCACGACGTAGCGCAGCGTCTGCAGTCCATCGGCGCCGAGATCCATCGACGCTTCCGAAAGGCTGCGGGGGATGCGCCGCAAGCGCGCGATGACGTTGTTGTAGACGATCACGAGGCAGAACGTCGCGTGCCCCAGGACAATGGTCCAGAAGCCGAGCTCGACTTTCGCGAGCTTGAGCGCGGCGAGCAGCGAGATGCCGGTGATGATGCCGGGCAGCGCGATCGGCAGGATCAGCGCGAGCGTGATCGCTTCCTTGCCCCAGAAGCGGCTGCGCGCAAGGCCGAGCGCCGCGAGCGAACCGAGCATCAGGGCGGCGAGCGTCGCGCAGGTCGCAACAGCGAGCGACAGCCCGAGCGCCGACCAGACGTCGTTGCGCGCGAAGGCCACCTCGAACCAGTGCGTCGTGAGGCCGGGCGGCGGAAACTGATAGGTCCGGTCCTCGGTCGTGAATGCGTAGAGGACGATGATGAACACCGGGAAGTGCATGAATACGAGGCCGCCTGCGGCGGCCACGCGGTGCAGGATCGTCGGGCGGTCGAAGCTAGAGCGCATCGAAGGCTCCGAAGCGCTTGACGATCGTGAGGTAGATCGCGATGACGACGATCGGCACGACCGAGAATGCGGCCGCGAGCGGAATGTTTCCGGCCGTGCCCTGTTGCTGGTACACCATCATGCCGATGAAATAGCCGGGCGCGCCGACGACGCCGGGAATGATGTAATCGCCGAGCGTGAGCGAGAAGGTGAAAACGGAACCTGCCGCGACGCCTGGAAACGCGAGCGGCAGGATGACATTGCGGAAGGTCTGGCCGGGTTTCGCGCCAAGGTCCGCCGACGCCTGGATGAGCGAGCGCGGCACGCGTTCGAGCGCCGCGTGGATCGGCAGGATCATGTACGGCAGCCACATGTAGACGAACACGATGAACATGCCGATGTACGAGGAGGCGAGTGTCGGGCCGCCGATGACGGGCGTCGACAGCGCGGCATCGAGGGCGGGCCCGAGTCCGAGCGTGTCGAGGAGCCACGTGAGCATGCCCGACTTCGCGAGGATGAGGCGCCACGCATAGACCTTGACGAGGTAGCTCGTCCACATCGGCAGCAGCACCGCGATGTAGAAAAAGGTCTTGAGCCGCGGCGAGGCGTAGCGGGCCATGTAGTACGCCACGGGAAACGCGATGCAGGCACAGGCGATCGTGACCGCGATCGCCATCGTGGTCGTGCGCAGCACGATGTCGACGTGCGCTGGTTGCGTGATGAGCTGCTTGTACGTCGCGAGCGTCGGTTCCCGCACGACTTCGGCGGTGAAGTCGTTGATCGAATAAAAGCTCTGCAGCAGGAGCGAAAGGAGCGAGCCGAGATAGACCGTGCCGAACCAGAGGAGCGGCGGAATCAGGAGCAGCAACAGATACGCGTTCGGCCGGCGGTAGAAGAAACTCGAGAGGCTCCGTGACCAGCCTCCCGCCGCGGCGACGGCGCCACGAGCCGCGATCATTTTGGGCTGCTCATGCGTGTTCGGCCTCGAGTTCGACGACGCTCGCCCGCGGCCACGCGACCCGCACCGTCGAGCCGGTCCTCGTGGCACCCTCGCCGTTGCCGCTCTCGGGCCGTGCGACGGTGAGGAGCTCGCCATCGCCGGTGCGGACCTGCACGCGCAGCGTCGCGCCGTGATACTGGCTGTCCGCCACCGTGCCGGAGCAGATGACCCAGCCGGGCTCGGCCGTCGCTCCATCGCTCATGATCCGCATCTGCTCCGGGCGCACCGCCACCGGCTTGGCAATGCCGAGGAGCGACGCTGCGAGCTTCGGCGAGAGCACGTTGGCGCCGCCGACGAATTCCGCGACGAAGGAATTGCGCGGCCGGCTGTAGAGGCCGCGCGGCGTGTCCACCTGCACGATGCGGCCACGATCGAACACGGCGACGCGATCCGACATGCTGAGCGCCTCGCCCTGGTCGTGCGTGACGAAGACAAAAGTGATGCCGAGCTCTCGCTGCAGGCCCTTGAGCTCGATCTGCATCGCTTCGCGCAGCTTCAGGTCGAGCGCGCCGAGCGGCTCATCGAGGAGCAGCACCTTCGGCCGGTTGATGAGTGCGCGGGCGAGCGCCACTCGCTGGCGCTGGCCGCCCGAGAGCTGATTCGGCCGCCGCTCGCCGAAATCCGCGAGTTTCACGAGCGCGAGCATTTCATGCGCGCGCCTGCGCCGCTCATCGCCCGCGACGCCGCGCACGCGCAGCCCGTAGGCGACGTTGTCGACGACGCTCATGTGCGGGAACAGCGCGTAGTCCTGGAAGACGGTATTGACGTCGCGGTCGTATGGCGGCACGTCGGAGACGTCGACGCCGTCGAGGAGGATCTGGCCCGAGGCCGGCAGTTCAAAGCCGGCGACGAGCCTCAGGCACGTGGTCTTGCCGGAGCCGGAAGGTCCCAGCATCGAGAAGAATTCACCGGCCGCGACTTCGAGCGAGACGTCGTCGACGGCGCGAACGCTGCCGAAACTGCGCGTGACCTTGCGGAACTCGATCGCAGCAGTCATCGCGCGAGGGCGGCCGGTGGAGTTGCTTTCCTGACCCGTTCCCCGAGGCCGTCAACGACCGCCCATGACGGCGACGTAATCGGTCGACCACTTCGAATACGGGACGCAGGTCTTGCCCTCGCCGCATTCGGCGACCGGAGTGCGCCAGAACGAGATCTTGTCGAAGTCATCGAAGCCATTCGTCTTGCAACCCTCATCGCCGAGCAGCGCGTTGCCTTTGCAGGCTGCGGGCACTGCCGGGTTCGAGCCGAACCAGGACGCGACGTCACCCTGCACCTTCGGGCTCACCGACCATTCCATCCACTTGTAGGCGCAGTTCGGATGCTTGGCCTGGGCGTGCATCATCGTGGTGTCCGCCCATCCCGTGATGCCGCCCGGCGGAATCGTGGATGCAATCGGCTGCTTGTTGGCGACCAGCGTATTCACCTGGTACGGCCAGGAATCCGACGCCACGACGCCTTCGTTCTGGAAATCCTGCGTCTGCACGGTCGCATCGTGCCAGTACTTGTGAACGAGCGGATGCTGCTTGCGCAGCACATCGAGCGAGGCGTTGTATTGGTCGTCCGTCAACGCGTAGGGGTCGGTGATGCCGAGCGCCGGATTCTTCGACTTGAGGTAGAGCGCGGCGTCGGCGATGTGGATCGGGCCGTCGTAGGCCTGGACGCGGCCCTTGTTGGGCTTGCCGTCCGGCAGCTTCATCGGTTCGAACACCACGTCCCAGGACGGCGGCGTCTTGAAGACCTTGTTGTTGTACATGAGAACGTTCGGGCCCCACTGATACGGCACGCCGTAGTGCTTGCCTTTCACCGTGTGCCACGGCGCATCCTGCAGGCGCGGATCAACCTGGCTGTAACTCGGCACGCGCGCGACGTCGATCGGCTGCACCGTATTGCCGAAGATGAGTCGGAGCGAGGAGTCGCCCGACGCCGTCACCAGGTCGAAGCCCCCCTGATTCATGAGCGCGACCATCTCGTCCGAAGTGCCAGCGGTCTTGACCGTGACCTTGCAGCCGGTTTCCTTCTCGAAGCCGGTGACCCAGTCGTAGTTCTTGTCGCTCTCGCCGCGCTCGATGTAGCCGGGCCAGGCGACGATGTCGACCGCGCCTTCGAGTGCTGTGGAGGGCGCCGCCGCGGCTTCAGCCGGGGCTTCCTCCTTCTTGCCGCAGGCGGCCAGGGTGACTACGGCGGCAACGGCGGCCACGAGGACCCGGGCCGTTGAAACGCCGAACACGGAGCTCACGCGCATGATGGTTCTCCTTGGACGAGGATCGAGTCTTGCGACCGGATGGGCGACGGGCCCCAGGCGTCGACGTTGTTGGAGTGCTGGCGGGCCCGTCTTCGACGCCGGCAATTCTAATCGCCCTTGCCATGATCCGCCACGATGAATCGGCGGCGCGTCAGGATTGACCCACGGGCCTTGCGCCATTGGCATTTGAAATGACTCCCCAGCAACGGCCGGCATTGCGCCGCCCGAAGGAGGGTGTCATGAAGAAGATTATCGTTGGATTGACGGTGTTGTCGCTGGCCGCGGGTAGCGCAGCGATGGCCAAGCCGGCGCCCAAGGCGTCGAAGAAGGAAAACATCGGGGTCGTGACCGGACTCGTGGTCGGCGCCGCGGCGGGCGGGCCCTTCGGTGCGGTCATCGGCGCGGCGGCCGGCGCCTGGATGGGCGACCGCTGGCACAAGACCGATGTCGATCGCGACCGGCTCGCGGCCGAGCTCACGCAGTCGAGCGAACAGATGGCCGCCGTTTCGAGACAGCTCGAGGCAACGCGCCAGGAGCTCGCCGACGCCGACAAGCGCAGCTATGACCTCGCGGTCGCACGCGTCATCGGCAGCGGCGTGAGCGGCGAAGTGCTGTTCCGTACGTCCGATGCGGGACTCGCCGACGCATCGTCGGAGCGCCTCAAGGAAGTCGGCCACATGCTGTCGTCCATGCCGGGTGCCGAAGTGCGCCTCGAAGGATTCGCGGATCCGCGCGGCAAATCGGCGGACAACCTCAGCTTGTCGGAGAAGCGTGCGCTCGCGGTGAAGGACGCGCTGGTTGCGGGCGGCTTCAAGCCGGAGCAGATCGTCGTCGAAGCGCGCGGTGAGACGCAGTCGACGACGGCCCCCGATGATGTCGATGGCCTCGCGCTCGAACGCAAGGTCGTGATCAGCATCGGCGGGTCTCAGGCGAAGGATGCCGGGACGGCCGAGGTCGCGAAGTCTGCCGAGTGACTTTGCGCCCGCTTCAAACCGGCAGCGGGAGCCTCCGGCGATGGGCGCCGGAGGCTCTTCGCTTGTCCGCTGCCGGGCGACTCCGTACGCTGCGCGTTCTGCAGCGCGTGCTGGAGGCGCCCGTGAAGAAAACACAACCGAAGATCGTTTCCTTCGCCGCGACGGTCGACGCGGAGCATTCGTCGCCCGATCCGGCGAAGCTCGTCGCCGGCCGGCCGGTGCTCACGACGCTCAATCACTATGCCGATCCGGCGCAACAGTTCTTCAGCGGCGTCTGGTCGAGCACGGAAGGCAAGTGGCGAATTCAGTACGCCGAGCATGAATTCTGTGCGCTCCTGGAAGGGCAGGTGCGGCTCGAGGGCGAGGATGGCAGCGTCGCCGAATTCCGGGCGGGCGACAGCTTCGTGATACCGGCGGGCTTCAACGGAACCTGGGAAACGGTCGTGGCCTGCCGCAAGCTCTACGTCATCTACGTCCCGGCGCCACCGCAACCGAAGGTGCGCGCGGCGACCGGCAAGAAGAACGTCCGCCGCAAGAGGGCGAAGACGCGCGCGCGCCGCCGCTGATCCACCCCGCCTGACGCTCGAAGTCGGTGCAGGCCGCGCGTCCGCGCGACCTGACATGGTGCCGATCGCTCTGCCCTCAGGTGCGCTCCCGCGAGCGCAATCACGCGAGAATTTCATGACGAACAAGGTGTTGTGCCGTGACCCGTGCGTCTGGCACACAACATGCTTGCGGGTCGCGCGGGTATTCCGATGTAAAAAAGGGGACGCGACTCATGAGCAACATGAAATGGTTGATGGCGGCCGCGCTGGTAGCCGCGAGCGGCGCTGCGCAAGCGGGCTTGTCCAGCACCTGGACTTTCACGACCGACTACGATTTCCGCGGCATCACGCAGACGGCGCACCATCCGGCCCTGCAGGGAAGCATCGACTATGCCTGGGACAGCGGCTTCAGCGTTGGCGCGTGGGTGAGCAATCTCAACTTCGGCGACTGCTGCAGCGAGAAGGTCGAGCTCGATCTCTACGCCGGGTACGCCAAGTCGTTCGAGAACGGCTTCGGCTTCAGCGTCGGCGGCGTCTACTACACCTATCCGGGGGCGGACTACGGCGAGGGTCTGCCGGACCTCAACTTCTGGGAGGTGAACGCCGGCGTGAGCTTCAAGAGCCTGTCGATCAAGTACTGGTACTCGGACAATTTCGGCAACGCCGAAGACGGCTTTCACCTGCTCGACCCGACTCTCGATGCCGACGCCTGGTATCTCGAAGCGAATTATTCGATCGCGCTGCCGAAGGACATCACGCTCGCACTGCATGCGGGCATGAGCCAGGGCAGCTACTGGGATTTTCCGAGCAAGGTCTCCGGGGGTGATGCGCCAAGCGCCGAATACGAGGACTTCTCGATCGGCTTCTCCAAGACCTTCGGCGATTTCGCGGTGACGGCGAAGTATGTGTACCCGGAGGTCAAGACCGCCTACCGGATTCGCGACGGCGCCTTTGCCAACGATCCGCGAGCGATCCTGAGCGTGGCGACGACCTTCTAAGTGGCCGGGTCGGCGGGGTCCGGCAGCGGCCGGATCCCGCCCGCTAGTTGTAAATATACGACACGCCCGTCGCGGCCGACGGCCGTCCGGCCGCAAGCAGGTTTGATGTGCTGAATTGCAAGGGAATTGTGTTCAGGGTACAAAGGCGCGCGGTTTCGGTGCTGTCAGCCCGTTGCAACCGGGCGACTCAATATTCAAGGGGGAGATCATGCGAAGAATTCTCGCGATTGGAACGTTCCTGATGCTCGCGGCGGCTGGCGTCACGCAGGCCGGGATCACCGGCACGGTCACCGGCGTCACCGACTACGACTTCCGTGGCTACACACAAACCGGTGGCGACCCGGCGATCCAGGGCAGCGTCGACTTCTCGCTCGACAACGGCTTCTACGCCGGTGCGTGGACGAGCTCGAGCCTCGACTTCGGTCCCGGCACGGATGCGGACTGGGAGGTCGACATCTACACCGGCTTCAACTTCGGCGGCGGCGACGACAAGGTCGGCTATTCGCTGAATGCCGTGTACTACACCTACCCGGGCGCGAGCGACTTCGACTTCCCGGAAGTTTCCGCGGGCATCAGCTACAAGATCATGACCGCGAAGCTCTGGTACACCTGGGACTTCGCAGCCACCAGCCGGGACGCCTGGTACCTGGAAGGCAACATGACCTTCCCGCTGCCGGAAGACTTCGGTTTCGTGGTGCACGCGGGCTACAGCGGCGGCGACTACTGGAAGGACTTCGACGGCGAATACCTCGACTTTGCCGTCGGCGTCACGAAGTCCTTCGGGCACTTCGATACGTCGCTCAAGTACATCGACACGAGCGGCGCCGTGTACGATCACGGCTCGGACGTATTCTCGGGCAAGGGCAAGGTCCTGTTCACGATCGCGACGACGTTCCCCTGGTCGAAGGAATAGTCGGACGCAGAGCCATCGAGCCTCGCGCGAGGCTCAACGAACGGGCCGGCACTGCCGGCCCGTTTTTTTATCGTCGGGCTAGGGAAGGGATTTCAGGATCGTGGCGAGCTTGCCGAAGATCTCGTCGATGTGGCTCTTCTCGATGATGAGCGGCGGCGACAGGGCGATGATGTCGCCCGTCGTGCGCACCAGCAGGTTCTGCTCGAAAGCCTTGAGGAATGCGCTGAAGGCGCGCGCCGTGGGCTTGCCCGCGAGCGGCTCGAGTTCGATGCCCGCGATCAGGCCGAAGTTGCGGATGTCGATGACGTGCGCCAACCCCTTGAGGCTGTGTGCCGCATCCTCCCAGTAGCGTCCGAGCTCCGCCGCACGAGTCAGCAGACCGTCGCGCTCGTAGATGCCGAGCGTCGCGATGCCCGCGGCGCAGGCGAGCGGATGCGCCGAATACGTGTAGCCGTGGAACAGCTCGATCGCCTGTTCCGGGCCCTGCATGAAGCTGTCGTAGATTTCCTTGCGCACGATGACGGCGCCCATCGGCGCGCAACCATTCGTCAGTCCCTTGGCGCAGGTGATGATGTCCGGTGTCACGCCGAATGCCTGCGCGCCGAAGGGCGCGCCGAGGCGCCCGAATCCCGTGATCACCTCGTCGAAGATGAGGAGGAGCTTGTGCTTGTCGCAGATGCTGCGCAGGCGTTCGAGATAGCCCTTCGAAGGCAGCAGCACGCCAGCGGATCCTGCGACCGGTTCGACGATCACGGCCGCAATGGTCGAAGCGTCATGCAGCGCCACGATCCGCTCGAGCTCGTCGGCGAAGTGATCGCCCCATGACGGCAGGCCACGCGTGAAGGCGTTGTGTTCGAGCGAGAACGTCGCCGGCAGGTGATCGACGCCGGTGAGCATGCTGCCGAAGAACTTGCGGTTGTTGACCATGCCGCCGACGGAAATGCCGCCGAAGCCGACGCCGTGATAGCCGCGCTCGCGGCCGATGAAGCGCTGGCGTGCACCGTCGCCGCGAATCCGGTGATAGGCGAGCGCGATCTTGAGCGCGGTGTCGACGGATTCGGAACCCGAGTTCGTGAAGAACACATGGTCGAGTCCCTGCGGAGCAACCTTCACCACGGCATTCGCCAGCTGAAACGCGCCCGGGTGACCCATCTGGAAGGGCGGCGCGTAGTCGAGTGTTGCGGCCTGCTTGGCGATCGCCTCGCTGATTTCCTTGCGATCGTGTCCGGCGTTGACGCACCACAGGCCCGCGACCCCGTCGAGGATCTTCCGGCCGTCGTCCGAGTGGTAATGCATGCCGGACGCGCGCGTCAGCATCCGCGGACTGGCTTTGAACTGCCGGTTCGCCGTGAAGGGCATCCAGAAGGCTTCGAGTTCGGCTCGCGAGAGCGTGTTGGCGGGCATGGCGGACCTCGGCTGCGGGGGCGCGAATGATAAGAAAAATTGACATTTCGGACAATCTGGGCCGAAATTTCGCCCCTTCTGTTTAAGATACTGAACGCTTGTCCTCGAATTGCGGGAGGCCGCCTTGAGCATCGACGTCGGATCCCATCTACGCGCCCTGCGCAGCATGTACGGCCTTTCCCAGCGCGAGCTCGCGAAGCGCGCGGGCGTCACCAACGGCATGATTTCGCTCATCGAGCAGAATCGCGTGAGCCCCTCGGTGAGTTCGCTCAAGAAGGTGCTCGACGGCATTCCGATGTCGCTCGCGGAATTCTTCACGCTCGATCTCGCGGCGAGTCCGCAGGTGTTCTTCGGCCGCGATGAACTCACGGATCTCGGCCGTGGCCCCGTGTCGCTGCGCCTCGTCGCCGCTACGCGCCCGAACCGCCAGATGGCGATCATGCAGGAGAGCTACGCGGCCGGCGCCGATACCGGCGAGGAAATGCTGAGCCACAAGGGGGAGGAGGGCGGCGTCATCGTGCGTGGCCGCATTGAACTCACGGTGGCCGGTAACAGCCGCGTTCTCGGCGCGGGCGAAGCCTATTATTTTTCGAGCAGCGTGCCGCACCGCTTCCGCAATCCGGGGCGCGAGGAGTGTGAGATCATCAGCGCCTGCACGCCCCCGACATTCTGATCGGCCCGGCAAGGACCAAGGTCATCGCTCATGTCCGCTCAGCTGAAAGCCGTCAACTGGCACGCGCGTGCCGCTTCCCTCGCGATCCGCGGGCAGGCAGTCATTGACGGCAAGTATGTCGACGCCGCGTCGGGCGCGACTTTCGATTCGATCAATCCCGCGAACGGCAGGGTGATCGCGAAGATCGCCTCCTGCGACCAGGCGGACGTGCATCGCGCCGTTGCCAGTGCACGCGCGGCTTTCAACAAGGGCAGCTGGTCGCGGCTCGCGCCCCGCAAGCGCAAGGCCGTGCTGCTGCGCTTCGCGGACCTCATTCGCGCGAATGCGGAGGAGCTTGCGCTCCTCGAGTCGCTCGACATGGGCAAGCCCGTGAGCGATGCGCTGAATGTCGACCTGTCGGCGTCGGCGAACTGCATCCAGTGGTTCGCCGAGGCCATCGACAAGCTGTACGGCGAAGTCGCGCCGACGGGGCACGACTCACTGGCGCTCATCACGCGCGAACCGGCGGGCGTCGTCGCCGCCATCGTGCCGTGGAATTTCCCGCTGCTGATGGCTTGCTGGAAGCTCGGGCCCGCGCTCGCCGCGGGCAATTCCATCGTGCTGAAGCCTTCCGAGAAATCGCCGCTCACGGCAATCCGCATCGCCTCGATCGCGCTCGAAGCGGGCCTGCCGGCCGGTGTCCTCAATGTCCTGCCCGGCATGGGCGGCACCGCGGGCAAGGCGCTCGCGCTCCACATGGACGTCGATTGCGTCGCCTTCACCGGCTCGACACGCACCGGCAAGCTCATGCTCGAATATTCCGGCCAGTCGAACATGAAGCGCGTGTGGCTCGAATGCGGCGGCAAATCCCCGAACATCCTCCTGGCGGACACGCCGGACGTCGACCGCGCGGCGACGGCTGCGGCGTACGCGATATTTTTCAATCAGGGCGAGATGTGTTCGGCCGGCTCGCGGCTCGTGGTGCACGAATCCCTCAAGGAGCGCGTGCTCGAGAAGATTGCCGAGGTCGGCCGCAAGCTCGCGCCGGGCGATCCGCTCGACCCGGCGACGAAACTCGGCGCGATCGTCGACCGCAGTCAGCTCGATACCGTGCTGCGCTTCATCGACCAGGGCAAGAGCGAAGGCGCGCGCGTCGCCTTCGGCGGGCAGCAGGTTCGCAAGGACACCGGCGGCTATTTCGTCGAGCCGACCGTGTTCGATGGCGTCAAGCAGTCGATGACCATCGCGCGCGAGGAGATCTTCGGGCCGGTGCTCGCGACGATCACGTTCCGCGACGTCGACGAGGCGGTGGCCATCGCGAACGACGTTTCCTACGGGCTGGCGGCGGCGGTCTGGTCGCGTGACATCACGACGGCGCACCGGGTCGCGCGCTCGTTGCGGGCCGGCACGGTCTACGTCAACTGCTATGACGCGGACGACATCACCGTGCCGTTCGGCGGCTTCAAGCAGTCGGGGAACGGCCGCGACAAGTCCCTGCATGCCTTCGACAAGTACACCGAGCTCAAGACAACCTGGGTGGACCTCTCGTGACGGCGGTAAAGGTCGCGGCCACGCAGATGGCCTGCAGCTGGGATCGCGAGGCGAACATCGCGAACGCGGAGAAGCTGGTGCGCGCGGCTGCCAGGCAGGGCGCGAAGATCATCCTGATCCAGGAGCTCTTCGAGACACCGTACTTCTGCAAGGACCACGACGGCGAATACTTCGCGCTCGCGCGCACGGTCGAGGATAACCCGGCGCTCCTGCGGATGCGGGCGCTCGCCAGGGAGCTCGAGGTCGTCCTGCCGGTGAGCATCTTCGAGCGTGCCGAGAACGCGTACTTCAATACGCTCGTGATGGTCGACGCCGGCGGGGCGCTCATGGGCGTCTACCGCAAGGCGCACATCCCGGAGAGCGTCGGCTACCACGAGAAGTATTACTTCTCGCCGGGCGATACGGGTTTCAAGGTCTGGGCGACGCGCTACGGCAAGCTCGGCGTCGGCGTCTGCTGGGATCAGTGGTTTCCGGAATGCGCGCGGGCGATGACGCTCCTCGGCGCGGACCTCCTGCTCTATCCGACCGCGATCGGCTCGGAGCCGGCGGATGCGGCGGTCGATTCCCGCGATCACTGGCAACGCGTGATGCAGGGTCATGCGGGCGCGAATGTCATTCCGCTCATCGCGTCGAATCGGATCGGCGTCGAACCCGGCAAGAATTATTCGATGACCTTCTACGGCTCCTCGTTCATCGCCGATCACACCGGCGCCAAGATCGTGGAAGCCGACCGCAACACCGAGGGCGTCATCACGGCCGACCTCGACCTCGAGCGCTCGCGCGAGTATCGCCACTGGTGGGGGCTGTTCCGCGACCGCCGGCCCGACCTCTACGGCGTGCTCGGCTCGCTGGACGGGAAGGCCTGAGCGTCGCCGACGCCGACCGGCTGCCTCGCCCCGCTGTGCCAATCCTCAAAGGTCCTATCGCTTTCGTCGACCTTGAAACGACGGGCGGCGATGCCCGTCATCACCGCGTCATCGAAGTCGGCATCGTCGAACTCGACGCCGACGGCAGTGCCCGCGAGTGGAGCACGCTCGTCAACCCGGGCTGCCGCATTCCGTCCGGCATCGAGGCCTTCACCGGCATTTCGAACGAGATGGTCGAGGCTGCGCCGTCCTTCCACCTCATCGCCGATGAAGTCGGGCGCCGGCTCGCGGGGCGGCTCTTCGTCGCGCACAACGCGCGCTTCGACTATGGCTTCGTGCGGCAGGAATTCGAGCGGCTCGGGCGCCGCTTTCGCTCCGAAGTGCTGTGCACGGTGAAACTGTCGCGGCTGCTGTCGCCCGGCGAACCGCGCCACAATCTGGACGCCGTCATGGCGCGGCACGGTCTCGCGACGAACGCGCGCCACCGGGCGCTCGGTGATGCGCGCGTGCTCCATGATCTCTGGAATGTCCTGCGCGAGACCCGCGCGGCCGACGAACTGGAATCGGCCCTTGCGCAGCTGACGAAACGCGCCACGCTCCCGGAGCATCTTCCGGCGGAACTCGTTGACGACCTGCCGGACGGTCCCGGCGTCTACCGCTTCATGGCCGAGGACGGCGCGCTCCTCTACGTCGGCAAAGGCAAATCGATCCGTACGCGCGTGCTCGGCCATTTTGCGGCGGCATCGGGCGGCGGCAAGGACGCGAAACTCGCGCGCCTCGTGCGACGCGTCGAGTGGACCGAGACGGCCGGTGAGTTCGGGGCGCTGCTCCTCGAGGCGCAACTCCTCAAGAGCGGACAGCCGGTGTTCAACCGCCGGCTTCGTGGAGCGGATCCACTGCATGCGATCGAACTGGAGCTCGACGACCAATGGCTGCGTGCGCGAGTTGTTCCGCATGCGGACGCGTCCGCCGGAAGCGCCGAGCGCTTCGGCCTCTTTCGCAGGCGCGCGGATGGCGAGCGGGCGCTCAGGCAGATCATCGAGACCCACCAGCTCTGCGCCAAGCGTCTCGGACGCGAAAAGGGCGAGGGCTCCTGCTTCGGATACCAGGTGGGGCGGTGCCGCGGCGCTTGTGTCGGCCTCGAGCCCGCGGAGCGCCACAATCTGCGCCTGCAACTCGCGCTGGCCGCCTTGCGCATTGCGAGCTGGCCGTTTTCGGGCGCGATCGCCGTGACCGAGCGCGACGGCAACGGCATTGCGACGGCGCACCTGTTCGATCGCTGGAGCTATCTCGGCAGCACGGATGACGATGAAGCCGCGCGGCGGCTGGTACGCGCGGAAAAGCGGCACTTCGATCCGGACATCTATCGCGTGCTCAGGAGTTTCCTCGCGCGCGCGCCGCGCAACTCCGTGCGCGAGCTGTCGTCGATCGCTCGCGACGAAGCATGACGGCCGCCCACGAATACTTCATCACGGCGCCGCCCGGATGCGGCGATCTCGTGCAGGGTGAGGCACTCGCCGCCGGCATGACCGAAGCGCGTGAAGCGGCGGGTGGCGTACGTTGCCATGGCATGCTCGAGGCCGGATACCGGCTCTGTCTCTGGTCACGGGTGGCGAGCCGCGTCCTGCTCAAGCTCGGGACGTTTCCCGCGGCCAATCCGGACGAACTCTACGCCGGCGTGCGGGCCATCGACTGGCTGGAGCACGTCGCTCCCGACGGGTCGATCGCCTGCGAATTCGCGAGTGCCGTTTCGCAGATGACGCACAGCCAGTACGGCGCGCTCAAGACCAAGGACGCGATCGTCGATTTCATCCGCGACCGCACGGGCCGGCGCCCCGACGTCGACACCCGGCAGCCGGACCTGCGCGTGAACGTGTACGTGTATCGCGATGTCGCGACGTGCAGCATCGATCTGTCGGGTGAGGCGCTGCATCGGCGTGGCTATCGCGCGGCAACGGGCGCCGCGCCCCTCAAGGAGAATCTCGCCGCCGGCATCCTGCTGCGCTCGGGCTGGGCCGACATCGCGAAGCTCGGCGGTGCATTCGTCGATCCGCTTTGCGGCTCCGGTACGTTCGCCATCGAGGCCGCGCTCATCGCCCACGATCGCGCACCCGGGCTCACGCGCGAGTCTTTCGGTTTTCTGCGCTGGAAGGGCCACGATGCAGCGCTCTGGGCCGGGCTGCTGGAAAGCGCGCGGCAGCGGGTGCGCGACTCGGCCGCGAAGAATCGCATCGTCGGCTACGACCACGATCGCGATGCCATCTCGGCGGCGATCGCCGGCATCGAAGGTGCCGGACTGTCGGCGCTTGTGCACGTCGAACGGCGCGAACTCGCCGAGCTCGAAAATCCGGGCGAGCCTACGGGCCTCGTGGCGGTCAATCCGCCCTACGGGGAGCGCATCGGTGCGGACGAAGGCCTCGAGCGGCTGTATGAAACGCTCGGAGCGAAGCTGCGCGAACAATTCAAGGGCTGGTGGGCCGCCGTGCTCACCGGCAATCCGACGCTCGGCCAGCGCATGGGCATCGCGGCGCGACGCACGCACACCGTCTGGAATGGCACGATTGAATGCAAGCTGCTGAGATTCGACATCACCGACAAGTGGTTCCGGGATATCAGTGCCGAAGCGCGGGCGGAGCGCGTCGCCGCGCACGCGGCGAGCCCCGGCGCGGCGATGTTCGCGAACCGCATCCAGAAAAACCAGAAGGCGCTGGGGTCCTGGCTCAAGGAAACGGGGATCAGTTGCTACCGGCTCTACGACGCGGACATGCCGGAGTACGCCTTCGCCATCGACATATATAAGAGTGGTCCAGACCGTTGGGTTTGCGTTCAGGAATATGAAGCGCCAGACAGCATCGCCCAGGAGGGCGTCCGGCAGCGTCGGTCGGAGGCCCTGGCGGCGCTGCCGTCGGCCATCGGCATCGCTCCGGAGTTCGTCGTCTATCGCCGGCGCCGCAAGCAGAAGGAAGGCGATCAATACGAGCGCATCGACGAGCGCGAACAGCTGCACGAGGTTGAAGAGGCGGGACTGAGATTCCTGGTGAACTTCTTCGACTATCTCGACACCGGGATTTTTCTCGATCACCGGCCGACGCGCGCCCTCATCCGCGAGATGTCGAAGGGCAAGCGTTTCCTGAACCTGTTCGCCTACACGGCGAGCGCCACGGTGTTCGCCGCGGCGGGCGGCGCGACGCGGACGACGACCGTCGACATGTCGAACAGCTATCTCGACTGGGCGGAAGCGAACCTGAAACTGAACGGGTTCACGGGCGAGGCGCACGAGGTCGTGCGCGCCGATTGCCTGGAATGGCTGGTGCACCCCTGGCCGAGGCGCAATGACCGGCTCTACGACCTGGCATTCATCGACCCGCCGACGTTCTCGCGCTCAAAGAAGATGAAAGGGCATTTCGGCGTGCAGCGCGATCACGTCGATCTCATCGTGAACACGGCAAAATTGCTCGCGCCGGGCGGCGCGATCCTGTTCGCGAACAACTTCACCAGGTTCAAGCTCGACCGGGAATCCTTGAGCGGCTTTGCGATCGAGGACCTGACGGCGCAGACCGTTCCCCGGGACTTCCAGCGAAATCCGCGGATTCATTCCTGCTTCCTGTTGCGGCCGGCCTAGAGCAGGTCGCGCAGCCGGTAGTAGAGCATGCCGAGGACGAGCGCCGGCCGGCGCAAGAGCGCGCCGCCCGGAAATCCGGTGTGCGGAATGCGGGCGAAAATGTCGAAGCGCTCCGCCGTTCCCGCGATCGCTTCGGCGACGAGCTTGCCGGCGATACCGGTGAGGACGACGCCGTGACCGGAGAAGCCCTGCAGGAAATAGACGTTCGGTGCGAGGCGGCCGAAGTGCGGGGCGCGGTTCAAGGTGATATCGACGAATCCGCCCCAGGAAAATTCGATCTTCGCGTCCGCGAGCTGCGGAAAGACGCGCAGCATGCGCGCGCGTGTCGCACTCTCGGTATTGAGCGGATCGTAGCCCGAGTAGCTGACGCGCCCGCCGAAGAGCATGCGGCCGTCCGCGGACAGCCGGAAATAGTCGAGGATGTTGTTGACGTCGGCGACCGCCATGTCGTTCGGGATGAGGGCGCGCGCGCGTTCGTCGCCGAGCTTCTGCGTCGCCACGATGTAGGTGAGCACCGGCATGATGCGCGAGTCGAGCGCGCGCGCGAGTCCGTTGACATAGGCGTTGGCGCAGATCACGACATGGTCTGCTTTGACGGATCCCTGTGCGGTGCGAACCGTGACCTTCGCAGCTTGCTGATACGACAGCACGGCGGATCCCTCGAATAGCCGCACGCCGCTTGCCACCGCCGCCGTCGCGAGGCCCAGCGTGTAGTTGAGCGGGTGAAGGTGGCCGCTCTCGGGATCGTAAAGCCCGCCGAGGTAGCGCTCGCTCGCCAGCATGGTGGCGAGTTCGTCGCGCTCGACGAAGCGCGGCGAGCAATAGCCGAGCGCTGCAAGCGCCTCGACGTCCGCGGCCAGCTCTCTCAGCTGACGCGGCTTCAGCGCGGCCTGGAAAATGCCGGGCCGCCAGTCGCAGGCGATCGCATGCCGGGCGATGCGCGAGCGCAGGAGCTTCACCCCCTCGACCGTCACGTCGAATGCCGTGCGCGCATCGCCCTTGCCCAGATAGCGCTCGATCTTTTCCTGTCCGCACGAGATCCCGAAGATCGCCTGGCCGCCGTTGCGGCCCGAGGCGCCCCAGCCGACGCGCTTGGCCTCGAGTAACACCACGCGATAGCCGCGCTCGGCGAGATGCAGGGCCGTCGAGCAGCCGGCGATGCCGCCGCCGATGACGCAGACATCGGCCTCGAGATCGCCGGCGAGCGCCGCAAAGCCGGCGGTCGGCGTCGCCGTCGCGGCGTAGTAGGACGCGACATGTTCCGCGCGGGACCCTGCGGAGACCGGTGGCGCGTGGAGGAGGGCGTTCATGGCTACAGTCCGCGCAGGTACCACTCGATCTCGAGCGGACTCACGTGGCTCGCAAATGCCTCGAGTTCGCCCCGCCGCGTGGTCGCATACAGCTTCACGAAGCGTTCGCCGAAATATTCCTGCGCAAGCGCGCTCCGCTCGAAGCGGTCGAAGGCATTCGCCCAATGGGCCGGCAGCGTCTCGCCATCGTTGCCCTTGTAGGCGTTGCCGAGCCACGGCGCCGGCGGCTGCATGCGCTCGACGAGGCCGTGATGAATGCCAGCCAGCACCCAGGCCGCGAGCAGGTACGGATTCGCGTCCGCGCCGGCGACGCGATGCTCGAGGCGCCGGTTCGACGGATCGCTCACCGGCACACGCACCGCGACGCCGCGATTGTTGAGGCCCCAGTTCGGCGTCATCGGCACGTAGGCCTCGGGGCGCAGGCGCCGGTACGAATTCGCGTTCGGCGCGAACACGGCCATGCCGTCCGCCATCGTTGCAAGCATGCCGGCGCAGGCATTGCGCATCCGGGGGCTGCCGAGTTCATCATCGCTCGCGAAGACATTGCGGCCGGCGGCATCGAGCACGCTCACGTGGATATGCGTCCCGCTCCCCGCCATCTCGCGGTAAGGCTTTGCCATGAAGGTCGCTTCCATGCCGTGCTTGTGCGCGACGCCCTTGACGAGGCGCTTGAGCCGGATGGCGTGATCGCAGGCCCGCTGCGCGTCGTCGACGTGCTGCAGATTCACCTCGAACTGCCCGGGGCCGTATTCGGCGAGCGCCGTCCCCGTCGGGATCTCCTGGATCGCGCACTGCGCGGCGATGTCCGTGAGAATGGCCGAGTAATCGTCGAGATCCTCCATCGAATTGATCTGCGTGCGGAATTCGCGCCGGCCGGTCCGTGGCGACACCGGCGGCTGCGGCATGCCGGAGGCCCGTTCGCGATCGACGAAGTAAAACTCGAGTTCGATCGCGATGACCGGCTTCAGGCCGAGCGCGCGAAACTTGTCGAGCACGCCGCCCAGCACGTGATACGGATCGCCGAAAAACGGCGTGCCGTCGATCTCGTGCATGGCGACCTGGACTTGCGCGACGGCTGGCCCCAGCCAGGGCACCGCCAACAAGGTGTCGGGGAGCGGCAGGCACGCGCGGTCGGCGTCGCCGTCATCGAAGCCGAGGCCGGTCGCTTCGATCGTATGGCCGAGCACGTCCAGGGCAAACATCGAGCCCGGAAGGTAAAGCCCTTTGGAGTAGACGCCGCCGAGTTCGGCGGCGGTGATGCGCTTGCCCCGGAGGACGCCACCGTTGTCCGCGAGCAGGACGTCGACGAAGCGGGTTTCCGGTCGTCGCTTCAGGTAATCCCTGGCTTCATGAAGCTGCGTGACCGCATGCATGACGGCCCCCGCCGTTTAAGATTTAGTGTCGCCGGCGCGTGAGCCGGGGGCGCAGAATACCGGTCCCGGCCGGGGGCAAGCAAGCCTACCGCGGTGCCGTATTTGTCGATAAGCCTAGGAAAAAAGGCCCTGCGGGACCCTTGTTTTGTCAAGATGCGACAGGACGCTGCGGCCTGTGCTTCAATGCCTCCCGCCGAACGGGTCCGCCAACCGGCTCCCCGTTTAAAATTCTAAACAGTCATGAGTCTACGCAAGCCAATCGTCGGGGTCCCGTGCGACCGCAAGGTCGTTGGCGATTATTACTGGCACATGGTGCGCGAGGAGTACCTGACCGGCGTCATCGAGGGTGCCGACTGTGCGCCCGTGTTGATCCCGGCTTTCACCGACCTGTTCGACGTCGACGATCTGCTCGAGCGCTTCGACGGGCTGCTGCTGACCGGGAGCCTGAGCAACGTCGAGCCGCAGCGCTACCAGGGTCCCGCGAGCGACCCGGGCACGCTGCACGATCCGGCGCGGGATGCGATCACGCTGCCGCTGATTGCGGCGGCCATCGAGCGAGGGGTGCCGGTGTTCGGCATTTGTCGCGGTTTTCAGGAGATGAACGTGGCGCTCGGCGGCACGCTGCATCAGAAGATTCACGAGATCGCAGGTCACGCCGATCATCGTGCCGATGAGTCCCGCGGCCCGCAGGGCCGCTTCGATGACGCGCACGACGTCGAAATCGAGCGGGGGAGCCTGTTGCATTCCCTGCTCGGCAAGGACCGCATTCGAGTGAATTCGCTGCATGGGCAGGGCGTCGATCGCCTTGCGCCAGGCGTCGCGGTCGAAGCGCGCGCGCCGGACGGCGTGATCGAAGCGTTCCGCGTGCCGAAGGCCCGCAGTTTCGCGCTGGCGGTGCAGTGGCACCCGGAATGGAAGGTGACGAAGAATCCGGCTTCGCAGGCAGTGTTCCGAGCGTTCGGCGATGCCGCGCGCGAGCGGGCCCGGTTGCGGGCCCAAAAAAGTCGATCAGGGTAGGGTCCGATGCCGAGCAAGATCCAGCAGTTCTTCAAGGAACACAACATCCAGGAAGTCGAGGCCACGATCCCCGACATGGCGGGCATCGCGCGCGGCAAGGTCATGCCGGCCGAGAAATTCGCCGAAGACGAGGGCATGCGCCTGCCCGAGGCGATCTTCCTGCAGACCGTTACGGGTGACTACCCTGACGATGACAGCGCCATCAGCCCGTCGGAAATCGACATCGTGCTGAAGGCGGATCCGAACGCCATTTCCGTCGTTCCGTGGGCCGCGGAACCGACGGCGCAGGTCATTCACGATTGCTTCTACGCGGACGGCCGCCCGGTGACGATGGCGCCGCGCTACGTGCTGCGCCACGTGCTCGAGCTGTACGCGGCGCAGGGCTGGGAACCGATCGTCGCGCCGGAGCTCGAGTTCTTCCTCATCGAGCCGAACACCGACTCGGACTACCCGTTGAAGCCGCCGATCGGCCGCTCGGGTCGCCCGGAAATCGGCCGCCAGTCCTACAGCATCGCGGCGGTCAACGAATTCGATCCGGTGTTCGACGACATGTACGCGTTCTGCGAGGCGCAGGAACTCAACATCGACACCCTGATCCACGAAGCGGGCGCCGCGCAGATGGAGATCAACCTCCTGCACGGCAATCCGCTGACGCTCGCGGACCAGGCCTTTCTCTTCAAGCGCACGGCGCGTGAAGTCGCGCTCCGCCACAAGATGTATGCGACCTTCATGGCGAAGCCGCACCCGCGCGAGCCGGGCAGCGCGATGCACCTGCACCAGAGCATCGTCGACTCGAAGAGCGGCGAGAACATTTTCTCGAATCCGGACGGTACGCCGACCCAGCTTTTCTTCTCGCACATCGCGGGGCTGCAGAAATACCTGCCGGCCGCGATGCCGCTGTTCGCACCGAACGTGAATTCGTACCGGCGCATCACGCCGCGCAATTCCGCGCCGATCAACGTGCACTGGGGCTACGACAATCGCACCGCGGGCCTGCGCGTGCCGATGTCCGCGCCCGCGAGCCGGCGCGTCGAAAATCGCGTGCCGGGCGCCGATGCGAATCCGTACCTCGCGATCGCGGCGTCGCTCGCCTGCGGGTACCTGGGCATGATCGAGGGCCTGAAGCCGACCGAGCCGATCTCGGGCAGCGCCTACAGCCTGCCGTTCTCGCTCCCGCGCACGCTCGCGGAGGCGCTGCGGCTCATCCGCGAATGCAAGCCGCTCGTCGAGGTCTTCGGCGAGCGCTTCGTGCGCGCGTACAGCGCGGTGAAGGACAACGAGTACGAAACCTTCCTGCAGGTGATCAGTTCCTGGGAGCGGGAGCATCTGTTGCTGAACGTCTGACCGAAGGGGAATGCCGCATGGCTGCCGCAACGCCGATCCAGCGATCGACCGCCGATTATCAGCGCCTCGACACCGCGCACTATCTGCATCCCTTCACGGATTTCCGCGAGCTCGGCCTGAAGGGCGCCCGCATCGTGACGCGCGCCGAGGGCGTTTACCTCTGGGATTCGGACGGGCACCAGACGCTCGATGCGATGTCGGGCCTGTGGTGCGTGAACGTCGGTTACGGGCGCAAGGAACTGGCCGAGGCCGCTTACCAGCAGATGCTCGAGCTGCCCTTCTACAACAGCTTCTTCCAGTGCGCGCATCCGCCGGCGATCGAACTCGCGACCGCGCTCTCGCAGGTGACGCCGCCCGGCTTCGGCCGCGTGTTCTTCACCGGCTCTGGCTCCGAGTCGAACGACACGATCGTGCGCATGGTGCGCCACTATTGGGCGTCGCTCGGCCAGCCGGACCGCCAGGTCATCATCAGCCGCGAAAACGCCTATCACGGCAGCACCGTGGCGGGCGCGAGCCTCGGTGGCATGAAACTGATGCACGGCCAGGGTGGCCTCCCGATTCCCGGCATCGTGCACATCGAGCAGCCGTACTGGTACCAGAACGGCGGGAACTTGAGTCCGGATGAATTCGGCCGCAAAGCCGCGGCCGCGCTCGAACGCAAGATCGAGGAACTCGGCGCGGAGCGTGTCGCCGCCTTCATCGGCGAACCGATCCAGGGCGCCGGCGGGGTCATCATTCCACCGCGGACGTACTGGCCGGAAATCGAACGCATCTGCCGCAAGCACGGCATCCTTCTCATTGCGGACGAGGTGATCTGCGGATTCGGCCGTACTGGCGAGTGGTTCGGTTCCACCACCTTCGGCTTCCTCCCCGACCTCATGGCGATGGCCAAGGGCCTGTCCTCCGGTTACCTGCCGATCGGCGGGGTGCTGGTGAGCGATGCCGTGGCGCAAGTGCTGATCGAGAAGGGCGGCGAGTTCCACCATGGCTTTACCTATTCCGGCCACCCGGCGGCCTGCGCCGTGGCGATTGCAAATATTGCGATCCTGCGGCGCGAGCGGCTCGTCGAGCGCGCCAAGACCGACATCGGGCCGTATCTCGCCGAGCGCTGGACGTCGCTTGCGGACCATCCGCTGGTCGGCGAAGTGCGGCAGACCGGCATGATCGGTGCGCTCGAACTCGTGAAAAACAAGGACAAGCGGGAGTTCTTCGCCGATCGCGGCAAGGTCGGCCTCATCTGCCGCGACTTTTGCGTCGCGAACGGCCTCATCATGCGGGCGACGCGCGACACCATGCTGATCGCGCCGCCGCTCGTCATCAGTCGGTCGGAAGTCGATGAACTGGTGGAGAAAGCACGGCGGAGCCTCGACATGACGCTCGCCCGAGTCCGCCGGCTCGGCCTCTAGTTCATGTCAGCCTAATTCCGGTCCGCCGCGCCCCGTGGTACCTTTCGTGGCGGTAGGTACTAGAACGAAAAACCGAGAGAATCGGCCACCTGACGACGACGAGAATCGAACCCATAAAAGTCCAAAGTGAAGGGTGGGGCTGACGTTTCCGGTCAACGCCCAGGAGATTCACCATGACGCGTTTCATTCGATCGAGCTTCCCATTGGCTGTCGTCCTCCTGGCCCTCGGGGCCTGCGGCAAGAAAGAGGAGGCCGCGTCCACGGCCGCGGCGCCGCCGCCGCCGGAAGAGAAAGTCCTGCACATCTACAACTGGTCGGACTACATCGCCCCCGACACCGTCGCGAACTTCGAGAAGGAGACCGGCATCAAGGTCACCTACGACACGTTCGACTCGAACGAAGTCCTCGAGACGAAACTGCTTGCCGGCCACACCGGCTATGACGTCGTCGTGCCGTCCGCGAACTTCCTCGAGCGCCAGATCAAGGCGGGCGTGTTCCTCAAGCTCGACAAGTCGAAGCTCCCGAACTTCAAGAACATGGATCCGGACATCATGGCGCGGATCGCGAAGCATGATCCGGGCAACCAGTACGCGACCGACTGGCAGTGGGGCACCACCGGCCTCGGCTACAACGTGGCGAAGGTCAAGGCCGCGCTCGGCGACGTGAAGCCCGACAGCTGGGCGCTGCTGCTCGACCCGGCGAACGCGAAGAAGCTGCAGAAGTGCGGCATCACGATGCTCGACGCGCCGTCCGAAGTGGTCGACTCGGTGCTCATCTTTCTCGGCAAGGACCCGAACAGCGAGAGCCTTGATGACCTGAAGGCCGCCGAAGCGGTGCTGATGAAGGTCCGTCCGTACGTCAAGTACTTCCATTCCTCGTCCTACATCGATGATCTCGCGAACGGCGAGGTGTGCCTCTCGCTCGGCTGGAGCGGCGACGTCTTCATCGCCAAGGGCCGCGCGGAAGAAGCGAAGAAGAACATCGAGCTCGAGTACTACATTCCGAAGGAAGGCGCGATCATGTGGTTCGACACGCTCGCGATTCCGGCGGATGCGCCGCATCCGGGGAATGCGCACCTGTTCCTCGACTACACCATGCGCCCGGAAGTCATCGCCGCGGTGACGAACTTCGTGACCTATGCGAACGGCAACCTCGCATCGCTCCCGTTCGTCGACGAGGCGGTGAAGAACAATCCGAACATCTATCCGACGCCCGAAATGCGCAACAAGCTGTATCCGCACATGTCCGAGTCGCAGGAATACAGCCGGCAGTTGAATCGGGCCTGGACGACGATCAAGACCGGCCAGTAAGGCACGAGGGTGCGCCGCCGGCCGGGCCGCGCGCAGCGGGGCCCGGCCGGATGGCCGGACCCTGCGGCGGCAAGTTCAAGGCGGGCCCCATGGCAGCAAATCCCAAGCAGACCCAGTCGAAGTCCTCACCCTGGCTGGACCCGAAGGCCCAGCCGTATGTCGAGATCGACCGGGTAACCAAGAAATTCGGCGACTTCGTCGCGGTCAGCAACGTCTCGCTCAAGATCTACCAGGGCGAGATCTTCTGCCTGCTCGGCGGTTCCGGCTGCGGCAAGACGACGCTGCTGCGCATGCTCGCGGGATTCGAGTCCTCGAGTTCCGGAACGCTGTCGATCGACGGCCAGGACATGACGGGCATCCCGCCCTACAACCGCCCCGTCAACATGATGTTCCAGTCCTACGCGCTCTTCCCGCACATGACGGTGGAGGACAACGTCGCGTTCGGGCTCAAGCAGGAAGGCATTTCGAAAACCGACATCAAGAAGCGGGTCGACGACATGCTCGCGATCGTCAAGATGTCGCAGTTCATCAAGCGCAGGCCCCATCAGCTCTCCGGCGGCCAACGCCAGCGGGTCGCGCTCGCGCGCTCGCTCATCAAGCGCCCGAAGCTCCTGCTCCTCGATGAGCCGCTCGGCGCGCTCGACCGCAAGCTGCGCGAGCACACGCAGTTCGAGCTCGTGAACATCCAGGAGCAGCTCGGCGTCACGTTCATCGTGGTTACGCACGACCAGGAAGAGGCGATGACGCTCGCATCGCGCATCGGCGTGATGAACCACGGCGAGATCGTGCAGGTCGGCACCCCCTCGGAGATCTACGAATTCCCGAGCACGCGCTTCGTCGCGGACTTCATCGGCAGCGTCAACATGTTCGAGGGGCGGCTGATCGAGGACCGGCCCGACCACGTCCGCATCCAGTCCGACGAGCTCGGCGGCGTCATCTTCGTCGATCACGGCATCAGCGCGGCGCCCGGCGTCACGGTGTGGGCTGCCATCCGGCCGGAGAAGATCCGCATCGCGCGCGACCGGCCCGACCAGCCGGACAACGTGGTCGAGGGCACGATCAAGGAAATCGCCTACATGGGCGACATGTCGATCTATCTCGTCGCACTCAACAACGGGCGCATCGTGCGCGTGACGATGCCGAACTCGGAGCGCGATTCGGTTTCGCAGTTCACCTGGGACGAGCGCGTGTCCCTCCACTGGCACGCGGAAAGCCCCGTCGTGGTAACGCAGTGAAAGCGGCAGGGCGGAAGCACTGACATGCCCACGGGATCGGCCTCCGTCGAACCGACCTTCGGGCGCATCGTCCTGTGGTGGAAGATCTTCAGCAATACGCCCGTGATTCAGGGCATCAAGCGGCGCATCGCCGGCCGGCCGCTCGTCATCGCTTTTCCGTACCTCTGGCTCCTGCTCTTCTTCGTCATCCCGTTCGTCATCGTCCTCAAGATCTCGTTCGCCGAGTCGCGCATCGCGATGCCGCCGTACTCGCCGTTCTGGGAATGGACGAGTTCGACGGTGGTGCAGATCAAGCTCACGCTGTCGAACTACGCGTTCCTCTTCCAGGACGCGCTCTATGGCAACGCGTACCTGAGCTCGCTCAGGATCGCGGGCATTTCGACGATTTTCTGCCTGCTGCTCGGCTATCCGATGGCGTACGGCATGGCGCGCTCGAAGCCCTCGACGCGCAACATCCTGCTCCTGCTCGTGGTGCTGCCGTTCTGGACCTCGTTCCTGCTGCGCGTGTATGCGTGGATCGGGCTCCTGAAGAACAATGGCGTCATCAACAACATACTGATTTCGCTCGGCATCATCGACGAGCCGATCGTGATGATGCAGACCGACTTCGCCGTGTACCTCGGCATTGTCTATTCGTACCTGCCGTTCATGATCCTGCCGCTCTACTCGACGCTCGAGAAGATGGACCTGACACTCCTCGAGGCGGCGGCCGATCTCGGCTGCCGGCCGATGAAGGCCTTTCTCAAGATCACGTTGCCGCTCTCGCTTCCGGGTATCGTCGCGGGCTGCATGCTCGTGTTCATTCCGGCGGTTGGCGAGTACGTGATTCCGGCGCTTCTCGGCGGACCGGACACGCTCATGATCGGCCGCGTGCTCTGGGATGAGTTCTTCGCGAATCGCGACTGGCCGGTGGCGAGCGCCGTGGCCATCGCGATGCTGCTGCTGCTGGTCGTGCCGATCATGATTTTCCAGTACTCGCAGGGGCGGGAGCTCAGGGGCCACAAGTAATGGGCAAACGCTCGGTCTTCATCCTGTCCATGCTGGTATTCGGCTTCGCGTTCCTGTATGTGCCGATCATCTCGATGGTGGTGTTTTCGTTCAACGCCTCGAAGCTCGTCACCGTCTGGGACGCCTACAACTCGCCGACGCTGAAGTGGTACGTGTCGATGCTCGCGAACACGCAGCTGCTCGACGCCGCGAAGCTCTCGATCTCGATCGCGGCGATGAACGCGACCGGAGCCGTCATCCTCGGCACCGTCGCGGGACTCGTGCTCGCGCGCTTCGGCCGCTTCAAGGGACGGACGCTCTTCTCCGGCATGACCTCGGCGCCGCTCGTCATGCCCGAAGTCATCACGGGGCTCTCGCTCCTGCTGCTCTTCGTGACGATGGAAGCGCTGTTCGGCTGGCCGGCGGGGCGGGGCATCACGACGATCACCATCGCCCACATGACCTTTTCCATGGCCTACGTCACGGTGATCGTGCAGTCGCGGCTCGCGACCTTCGATGAATCCCTCGAGGAAGCGGCCATGGACCTCGGTGCGCATCCGCGCAAGGTTTTCTTCGTGATCACCCTGCCAATCATCATGCCCGCCATCCTGTCCGGCTGGCTGCTATCCTTCACGCTCTCCTGGGACGATCTCGTCATCTCGAGCTTCGTGTCCGGGCCCGGCTCGACGACGCTGCCGATGCTGATCTTCTCGAAGGTGAAACTCGGGGTGAATCCGGAGGTCAACGCGCTTGCGACGGTGCTGGTCGCGATAGTGACGGTCGGCGTCGTGTTCGCCGCGTGGTGGATGAAGAAGCAGGAGCGTATTCGCGAGCGCGACGTCCAGATGGCGATCGCCGCGAACCAGTAGGTCAATTCGCCGGACGGCGCCGCGGCACGAACGCCGCGGACCCAACAGATTGCACGATCAGCCATGATCATTCTCGGTATCGACGTCGGTGGTTCTTCGCTCAAGGGTGCACCCGTCGATACCGTTGCCGGCCGCCTGACGCAGCCGCTGGTTTCGCTCGCGACACCGCAACCCTCGACTCCCGCCGCCGTCGCCGAGGTCGCGCGCGAGCTCGCATCGCGCTTCAAGACGTCGGGACCCGTGGGCTTCGGACTGCCGAGCGTGGTCCGCGAAGGTCGCGTCTACACCGCGGCGAACATCGACGCTTCCTGGGTCGGCACGGACGGCGCGCAGCTTTTCGGCACGGCGCTCGGCCGCCGCTGCGTGCTCCTCAATGACGCGGATGCCGCCGGGCTTGCGGAAATGCGGCTCGGCGCCGGGCGCGGGCTCAAAGGCACGGTGATCGTGCTTACGCTCGGCACCGGCATCGGCAGCGCGATTTTCGCGGACGGCGTGCTCCTCAGGAACACCGAATTCGGCCACCTCCAGATCGGCGGGGCGGCCGCGGAATCGCTCGCGTCCGGCCGGGCACGCATCAAGCGCAACCTCGACTGGCCGCAATGGGCCGAGGCGCTCAACGAATATCTCGCCTACCTGCACGGGCTCTTCTGGCCGGATACTTTCATCCTTTGCGGCGGCGTGACCGAGAACTACCGCGAGTTCGCTCCGCTTCTGAAGAGCAGCGCCCGCATCCTGCCCGGAGAGCTGCGGCTCGAAGGAGGCATCGTCGGCGCGGCAGTCGCCGCCGCGGAATCGATGTCATGACGAGCCGCCCCGATCGGAATGTGATGGAATCGAAGCTGCCCGCCGTCGGCACGACCATCTTCACGGTCATGTCGAAGCTCGCCGCGGACACGGGCGCCATCAATCTTTCCCAGGGGTTTCCCGACTTCGACGGTCCCGAGCGGCTGCGCGCGCTCGTCGCGGAACATTTGAATTCCGGCCACAATCAGTACGCACCGATGGCGGGCCTGCCCGCGCTGCGCGAGGAGATCGTCCGCAAGAACGAGCGCCTCTACGGGTATCGGGGCGATCCCGAAAGCGAAGTCACGGTCACCGCGGGCGGCACCGAGGCCATCTTCTGCGCCGTGCAGACCGTGGTCCGGGCGGGCGATGAAGTCATCCTGCTCGAGCCCTGCTACGACTCCTATGAACCTTCGGTCACGCTCGCGGGCGGCCGCGCCGTGCGCGTGCCGCTGGCACGACCGGATTTCCACGTCGATTGGGACCGGGTCGCGGCGGCCGTAACGTCCCGCACGCGACTCCTCATCGTCAACACGCCGCACAACCCGAGCGGCGCGGCCTGGAGCGAGGCGGATCTCGCGCAATGTGCCGCGCTCACCGAGCGGCACGGACTCTACGTGCTCTCCGACGAAGTGTACGAGCACATCCTGTTCGACGGCCGGCGGCACACGAGCATGTTGTGCCATGAGGCGCTCGCTGCGCGCAGCTTCGTGGTGTCGTCGTTCGGGAAAACCTATCACACGACCGGCTGGAAGGTCGGCTATTGCGCGGCGCCGGCCGCGCTCACGCGCGAATTCCGCAAGGTCCACCAGTTCGTGCAGTTCTCCGTCGTCACGCCGGTGCAATACGCCATCGCTGAATTCCTGCGCGAGTGTCCCGAGCACTACCTCGAGCTCCCGGCCTTCTACCAGAAGCGGCGCGACCGATTCGCGCAGCTCCTTGGCAAGACGCGGCTGCAACTGCGGCCGAGCGCGGGCACCTATTTCCAGGTGGCCGACTATGCGCAGCTGAGCGACCTGCCGGACCTCGAGTATTCGCAGTGGATGACCCGCGAGATCGGCGTGGCATCGATTCCCTTCTCGGTTTTCTCCGCCGTGAATCCGCCGGGCGAGCGCCTGGTGCGGTTCTGCTTCGCCAAGGACGATGCGACACTGGTCGCAGCCGCGGAACGTCTCGCACGACTCTAAAGAAATCTTCACGAAACCGAAGTCGGCGACCGCCGGCCCAATGCGTTCCAATCCCGGGAGGATTAGAACGTATGCGCGATCATTTCCCGATACAGCCGTTGCCTGTGGCGCTCATCGCCGCCACGACCGCCCTGCTCTGCAGCGTGGCATTCGCCGCCGATCCGCCTGCGAGCGTGCCTGCGGCAGCGGCAGAGGCTCAGCCTGCGGAAGCGGCGGAACCGCCTGCGGCGCCGAGTTCCGCGGTCTTCGTCTACCCCTCGAAGGGCCAGAGCGCACAACAGACCGACCGCGACCGCTATGAGTGCCACAACTGGGCCGTGAAGCAGTCCGGGTTCGATCCAAGCCAGCCGCATCTCGCGCCTCACCAGCGCGTGCAGGTTGTAACCATGCCGGCGCCCGGCGCCAACACGATGATGGGCGCCATCACGGGTGCGCTCATCGGCGCTGCCGTGTCCAATCCACACAATAGCGGAACGGGTGCAGTGGTCGGCGCCGTGTCGGGCGGGTTGCTCGGTCACGCCGCGGACAAGGGCCGCGAGGAGCAGGCCGCACGCCTGCAACACCAGCACGACCAGCGTTCCGACAGCGCGGTCGCGAGACTCGAACAGCAGTCGAACGACTACCGCCGCGCCATCAGCGCCTGTCTCGAGGGCCGCGGCTATACCGTCAAGTGAACCGTCGAGGAGCCGCATCGTGAAATGCCATCGATCCTGGACCGCCGTAGCAATGCTTTGCGCCGCGCTTGGCGCCGCAACCGGCGCCCGTGCCGATTCGCGGCAGGACCACAGTCGCAACGATCACAATGACCGGCCGCCGCCACCTCACGGCTACGTGCTCGATCACCGGTACAATCACGATCACTACTACCCGCCGCGCGGCTACGCCGTGAATGCGCTGCCGAGCGGCTACTACGGCGCCCACTATCGTGGCGGCCAGTACTACTACCACGGCGGTGTCTGGTACCGCCCCTACGGCCCGCACTTCGTCGTGGTGCGTCCGCCGATCGGTATCGTCGTGCCGCTGCTGCCCGCGTTCTACACGACGGTGTGGATCGGCGGATTCCCATATTACTACGCGGACGACACGTTCTACACGTGGCGGCCGGAGATGCGCGGCTACGAAGTCACGGAGCCGCCGGACGAAGCGGCGCACGAAGCGACCACCGCGCCCGCGGGCGATGACGTCTTCGTCTATCCGCGGAACGGGCAGAGCGAGCAGCAGCAGGCAAGCGATCGCTACGAATGCCACGCCTGGGCCGTGCGGGAAACGGGCTTCGACCCGACGCAGCCACTCGGCGGCGTCGACGAATCGCAGGTCATCGCGAAGCGCGCGGACTACCATCGCGCCGAAGCCGCCTGCCTCGAAGCGCGCGGCTACAGCGTCAAGTGAAACCGGTGCCGGTGTTGGATAACTGGGGATTTGGGAGAGCACACGGCCCAAATCCCCAGTTATCCAACACCGGCACCTGCTGTTACTGCGCCGGGGTGACCTTCGGCGGGTCGATGAAGCGCTTCACGCCGACGGCCTCGTAGACCTCGGCGGGGTAGTAGATGGTGCCGCGCTTCATGACGAGGCTGATCCTGCGGATGTCGGAGATGTTCGCGGTCGGATCGCCGTCGACGAGGATCAGGTCCGCGACCTTCTCGCGTTCCACGGTGCCGCGATTGGCGAGCGTGCCGGTGTACTTCGCCCCGTTCACCGTCGCGATCTTGAGCGCTTCCGCCGCGGGTACGCCCGCTTTCACGTAGAGCTCGAGCTCCCGGTGCAGCGTGAATCCCGCGAGATTGTCGGTGCCCGCGACGAGCGGCACGCCGGCCTGGTAGAGCCGCCCCGAGAATTCCAGCATCTTCGCGTAGGAAGCACGCCAGGTCTCGATGTTCTTCGATGTGACTTCCATCGAGTTCGCACGCAGCGATCGCTGCAAGGCAACCGGCAGATGGTCCGCGATCATGCCGAACGAGGGATTGGCCTCACCTTGCAGCTGCGTGAAGTTCGCTTCGAAGGTCGCGAGCGTCAGGTCGATCGAAGTCTGGTGCTCCTTCAACAGCGCGATCAGGTCCTGAACCGGCTTCGAGTCGAGGTCGAGCTTGTTCACGTTGTTCGCGATGAGATAGAAGCGCTCGAGCGTGCGCGTGTCCGTGGTCGGCGTGACGTAGAAATTGAGCAGCACCTGGTTGATGTGCTGGATCTCGTCGTAGCCGGCGCGCACGGCGTCTTCCGCTTTCATGAAGGCGGGAATGTGGCCACTCACGCGCATGCCGCGCTGGTGGGCATAAGCCGCCGTGTCCTTCACCCATTCCGGGTGGAAGGAGTTGTAGATCTTGATCTGGCGGTAGCCGTGCTCGGCGTACCAGTCGACGGCGTCCTTGGCGCCCTGGAGATTGTCGACCACGAAACCGCCGCGCGCCGAAAACTTCGATTCGCCCTCGATGAATCCGGCTGGAATGATCGTCGGCCCGACGATGAGCCCCGAGTCGATGCGCGTGCGCAATTCGTTGAGCACCGTGTTGTTGTTGCCCATGTCGCGCGTCACGGTCACGCCGGCGGCTATCTGCATCACGCTGTCCCAGGCGCCCTCGTGCGTGTGCAGGTCGAAGAGGGCGGACATGAGCACGCGGCCGTTGCCGTCGATGACCGTGCCCGCGCCCTGCGCGGGCGAATTCACCGGGTAGATGGCCGCGATGTGTCCACGATTCACGTAAACGTCGGACGGTTCCGTCAGCCTTGCAGCAGCGGCATCGAAGACGCGCACATTGCGAAATACGATCGGTTCCGGGAAATGATGCGCAAGCCGCGTCTGCAGCGCGGCCTGCAGATCCGATTCCGCCTGCGACTGTTCCGCTTCGAGCTTCCCGGCCTCGCTTTCGATGGCGTCGTCGACGACCTGCACGACGCCGGCAAGCACGAACGCCGCGAGGCGCTTCGAATCGTCGTTCGTCAGCCAGATGAATCCCGGCTGCACGTCGAAGCCGCTGATCGCGTAGAGCGTCACCCGCATGGGCGTACCGCCCGCGTCGAGCGTGAGGTCCTTGACCTTTTCGACCCGCAACTCGCCGCCGGGCAGGGCGGCGACGACTCGATTCGGCTGGCGCAGGATGGCGCGCGCAATCACGGCGACCGCCTCGAAGGAATTGTCGACCGGCACGTAGAGCGCCGCGCCCGTCAGCGTCGTAGTGCCGTGGTCCGCCGATGCCTGCCACGACGCGCGCTTGCCCGATCTCTTGAACGATTCGTTGACCGCGGCACCGAAAGTGGACTTGCCCTTGACGCGAAAGTCCGTGATCAGGCCGTCGGCGTCGACCGCGATCTCCTCGTGCAGGTCGGGCCCGCGGCCATTCTGCCGGTAGCTGAAATCGCTGACGATGCGGCCGTCGCTGCGCACTGTGGTCGTCTGCGCTCCGCCACGCTTGCCCTCGAAGAGGATCTGGTAGTGGTGCGTCGAGTCGGCGAATGCCGGCGCTGCAAGCGCCGTCAGCAATGCGATGGCGAAAAGCCGCATGATGGTCTCCCCGTTGGTGAGCGTTTTGGTCAGCGCAGGCCGGTTTCGCTGCGGGCGATCACGAGCCGCTGGATTTCACTCGTGCCCTCGTAGATCTCGGTGATCTTCGCGTCGCGGAAATAGCGCTCGATCGGCATTTCCTTGCTGTAGCCCATGCCGGCATGGATCTGCACGGCCTGGTGGGCGATGTACATCGCGGCTTCCGAGGCGAATAGCTTCGCCATGCTCGCTTCGACGCTGTTGCGCTCGCCCGTGCGCCTGGCGCGCGCCTTGTTCCAGGCGGCGCGCATCGTCAGGAGCCGCGCGGCTTCGAGCCGCACCTTCATGTCCGCGATCTTCTGCTGGATCATCTGGAACGAGCCGATCGGCGCACCGAAGGCGACGCGCTCCTTGGCAAACACCACCGATGCGTCGTAGGCGGCGCGGGCTATCCCGACCGCCTGGGCGGCGATGCCGATGCGGCCCTGATCGAGCACGGCCATCGCGATCTTGAACCCCTGGCCTTCCTCGCCCAGGCGGTTCTCGACGGGCAGGTGGTAGTCGGAGAACTCGATCTCGCAGGTGGCGGATGCGCGGATGCCGAGTTTCGGCTCCGTCTTGCCGCGCAAGTAGCCGGGCTTCGTCGTGTCGAGCACGAATGCGGTGATGCCCTTGCCTTTCTTCGCGGGGTCGGTGATCGCGAACAGCAGCATGAAGTTCGCCACCGGCCCCGAGGTGATCCAGGACTTCTTGCCATTGACCACGTAGTGGCGCTTGTCCGGCGAGAGGGTCGCGCGGGTGCGCATGCCGACGGAATCGGATCCGGACTGCGGCTCGGACAATCCGTAGCAGCCGACGGCCTTGCCGGTCGCGACGGGCTGCACGAACTTGCGGCGCTGCTCGTCGGTGCCGAATTCCATGATGCCGTTGCAGTAAAGGGAGTTATTGACCGAGACGATCGTTGCATGGGCGGCATCCGCCGCGGCGATCTCTTCCATCACGACGACGAAGCTGACGGCATCGAGCCCCGAGCCGCCGTACTCCGGCGGCACTTCGATGCCCATGAAGCCGAGTTCGCCCGCCTTGCGGATCGTTTCATGCGGGAATTCGCCGCTGGCATCGTGGCTGGCGGCGACCGGCACGATCTCGTTCTGCGCGAATTCGCGCGCCGCCGCCTGGATCATGAGCTGATCGTCGCTAAGGGTGAAATCCATGGAATCTCCGCAAGATGGGTGCGCCCGACTACGCGGCGTTATTGCCGCGAATTGTCCCTTAACGGCCGCGGCGTTGCCAATGCCGGACCGCGGCTCGTATACACTGTCGCCATGAAGAAGCCGACGCGCGTCAACCATCCGCCCGCGGTCGGATTGCCGCCGGGCAACCGGGCGCTCGTCGATCCGATCTACCAGACCGTCAAGTTCGAATTCGACGAAGTCGACACGACGCTGAAATCGATCCGCGGCGAGGCGCCGGGCTATTTCTACACGCGCGTGTCGAATCCGACCTTGCGCCAGCTCGAGCTGCTGCTCGCCGAAATGCAGGGCCGCGAGGATGCCATCGTGCTCGGCTCGGGCGTCGCCGCGGCGAGCGCCGTCTTCCTGTCGGTGCTGCGGCAAGGGGACCACGTGCTCGGTTTCGTCGAAACGTACGCGCCGACGCGCCGCACGCTGCAGCGTATCCTGGCGCGCTTCGGCGTGAGCCTGACGCTGCTTTCCATCGACGACCTGGACGGGGCGGAGCGCCTGCTCGCGAGCCGCCCGACGCGCCTCGTGGTATTCGAAAGCCCCACCAATCCCGTCACCAAGATCGCGGACATCGCGCGGCTCACGGACATCGCGCATCGCCATGGGGCGCTGGTGATGCTCGACAACACGTTCGCCGGCCTGCACAACCACGGCCAGTTCGACATCGACATCTTCACGCACAGCCTGACGAAGTTCGCGAGCGGGCACAGCGACGTGATGGGCGGGGCGATCATCGGCCGGGCCGACGTGCTGCGTTCGATCCGGCAGGACCATATCCTGATCGGCGCGATCCTCGATCCGCACGCGGCGTTCCTCATCCTGAGAGGCCTCAAGACCTATTTCCTGCGCTATCGGTCGATCTGCGCGTCGGCGCAAAGGGTCGCGGAATTTCTCGAGGCGCATGCGGCCGTCGAGCGGGTGCACTACCCGGGGCTTGCCTCGCACCGCGATCACGCGCGGGCGCGCGCACAGATGCAGGACTTCGGCGGCGTGGTGTCGTTCGATATCAAGGGCGGCGAGCGCGCCGCGACCGTATTTTCCGAATCGCTCGAGCTCTTCGGGCTCACCGCCAGTGTCGGCTCCACGGAATCGCTGGTGATGGCGCCGCAGCTCCTCCGCTCGCACGATCTCACGGCCGAGGAGCGCAGGATATCCGGTGTACTCGAGGGCACCGTGCGCCTTTCGATCGGCATCGAAGACCCCGATGACCTGCTGGCGGATCTCGCGCAAGCCCTCGATCGCGCGGGGCAATCCGGCTGACCCGGACGCCTGGCGCCCGATCAAGTTCCAGGGCTCGTGGCCGATATTCCCGGGGTGACCCAGTCCCGCGGAAAAGAATAGCCATGGCCGTTATGAAGATGGCGCTGAAGTCCCTCAACGCCGAGCCCGCCGAGCTTCGCGAGCGCCTGCGGGACGCGCTCGCCGCCGATCAAGTCGACTTGCCGCCGTTGCCGCAGGTGGCGGCTGAGGTCGTCGCGAACGGCGCCGCCGATCCGCGCAATGCCGCCGCGTTCTCGCGGCTCATCCAGCGTGACCCGGCGCTCGCCGCGAACATCATGCGCATCGCGAATGCCGCGGCCTACCGGCCGCGCGCGCCGATCGTTTCCCTGCAGCAGGCCGTCGCCTGGCTCGGCATCACGGAGATCCGCAACATCGCGCTCGCCGTCTGCGTGCGCGGACAGCTGTTCGTCGCCCCGGGGCACGAGCCGGAAATCCACGGCCTGTGGCGGGAGTCGGTCGCCACGGCGAGCTGGGCCCGCGCGCTCGCGCGGCTCAAGAAACGCAACGTCGAATCCGCGTATCTCTGCGGACTCCTGCATCGCATCGGCCGCGCCGCGGCGATCGCCACCCTGAGCCGCATCGAGGTCGCGGGCCGCCACACGGTCGCGGCGCGGACGTTTTCCGCGCTCGCCGATGAATTCGAATGGGACTTCGGCCGCAGGCTCGCGGAGAAATGGCAGCTGCCGGCCTCGGTGAGCGATGTGATCAACGGCTGGCGCAATGCAGGGCGCGCCACCGGCTCATCGGCGGAAGTGCTGCAAGTCCATGTCGGGCACATGCTCGCCATCGAAGTGCTGCATCCCGAGCTCAGCAATCTCGCGCTCCTCGACGAGCACGGCGCGCTCGCCGATCTCGACATGTACCCGGACGAACTCCAAGCGCTGCGCAAGGAGGCCGATCAGGTGCTTGCCGCGATCGCGCACCTCGGATGAACGGGATCGAATCCTTCGATCTCCTGGTCATCGGCTCGGGTCCCGCGGGCCAGAAGGCCGCGGTTCAGGCCGCGAAGGCCGGCCGTCGTGTCGCCATCATCGAGCGGCAGCGGGAGGTCGGCGGTGCCTGCGTCCATAGCGGCACGATCCCGAGCAAGGCGCTGCGCGAGAAGGCCCTGCAGCTCACGCGCGTGCGGCAGATCGGCAATGCCTTCCAGCTCGGACTCACGGCCGATGTGCCGTTCGCGGTACTCCTCGACGGCGTGAGCGAAATCGTCGCCGCCCACGATCGCTACATGGCCGCGCAGCTCGAGCGCAACGGTATTCGTTGCTTTCGCGGCCGTGCGAGTTTCAAGTCGCCGACCGTTCTCGATGTACTGCGCATCGACGGTTCGCATTTCGACGTGCGCGGCGAGCGCATCCTCATCGCTTCCGGCTCGCGGCCACGCCAGCCGCCCGATATGACGGTCGATCACGAGAACATCCTCGACAGCGATTCGATCCTGGCGCTCGCCTACCTGCCGCGCAGTCTCGCCGTGATCGGCGCCGGCGTGATCGCCTCCGAGTACGCGTCGATGTTCGCGGCGCTTGGCTGCGAGGTGACCCAGATCGATCGCGCCGAACGGCCGCTCGGATTTCTCGATCCCGAGCTGAGCGGGCGCTATCTGCAATCGTTCACCGCGGCGGGCGGCCGGTTTCTCGCGGGGCGCAGCGTGCGCGCCGCGGGCTGGGACGGCGTGGCGCAACTCGACATCGCGCTCGACGACGGGACGAGCCTGCGTGCGGACAAGATGCTGATCGCGCAGGGGCGCATCGCGAACGTCGAGGGGCTGGGTCTTGACGCGATCGGCGTCAAGCTGTCGGCTCGCGGGCTCATTGAAGTGAACGACGAGCTCTGCACGACCGTGCGGGGCATCTATGCGGCGGGCGATGTGATCGGTCCGCCCGCGCTCGCGTCGGCGGCGATGGAGCAAGGCCGTCGGGCGGCCTGCCACGCGCTCGGCCTCTTCGCGGGAGCGGGGCAGGATTCCGTGCCCGCCGGCATCTACACGATTCCGGAGATTGCAACCGTTGGCCTCGATGAAGCCGAGGCGCGGGGCAAGTTCGGCGGCGCTCTCGTCGGCCGCTCGCAGTTCAAGGAGATCGCGCGCGGCCAGATCGCCGGTGCGCAGGACGGCATGCTCAAGCTCGTGAGCGATGCGGGCGGGCGGACGCTGCTCGGCGTCCAGGTCGTCGGCGACGGTGCGACCGAGCTCGTTCATGTCGGTCAGATGGCGCTCGCGACGGATGCGACGATCGACCGCTTCGTCGACAACGTCTTCAACTTCCCGACTCTGGCCGAGGCCTACCGCGTAGCGGCGCTCGATATCGTCAGGCAACGGCCCGCGCGCTCGAGCCTGCCGGCAATCACAGATAAAGGGGACAGATTTATTTTGAGATAAAGGGGACAGATTTATTTTCGCTCACACTCCCGCGAAAATAAATCTGTCCCCTTTATCTCTTCCTACGCGCTGCTCGCGACGCGGACGCGGTGCGCGTGATAGGGGAGGACTTCCAGGACTTCGCCTTCCTTTAGCCGCCGCTGCACGCCGCGCCAGAAATCCGCGGTCAGCACCTCGCCGTGCCCCTTGAGGAAGGCTTCGCGCTGCGCATCGTCGAAGGCGAGGAAGGTGAGGAAGGTCTCGGGAAAGACGTCGTTGTCGGCGACGTAGAACCAGGCCTCGCCGCGCATCTCGTCCTCGTCGCTCGAGGCCTGCGGCACGTCGCGGAAACGGCAGTCCGTGACCTGGCAGAGCTCGTCGTAGTCATAGAAGATCACGCGCCCATGGCGGGTGACACCGAAGTTCTTCAGGAGCAGGTCGCCCGCAAAAATGTTCGTATAGGCAAGGTCGCGGATGGCCTGCCCGTAGTCGAGCACCGCCCGTTCGGCTTCGCCGCGCGTGCTCGACCTCAGATAGAGATTGAGCGGCGTCATGCGCCGCTCGATGTAGAGATGATCGAAGATGAGGTCGTCACCGTCGGCGTGCACGGTGCCGGCCGTTTCGGACGCGAGTTCCTCGAGCAGTTCCGGCGCGAAGCGGCTGCGCGGAAAACGCAGGCGGCGGAATTCCTGCGCATCCACCAGCCGTCCGGCCCGGTCGTGCTTGAACACGAGCTCGTATTTCGCCCGCACTTCTTCGCGCAGGATGTTCTTCGACGGCGGGAAGCGGTCGCGGATGATCTTGAAGACGACGTCGAAGGAGGGCAGCGTAAAGCAGACCATCACGAGGCCGCGCTCGCCGGGCGCATGTACGAACCGGTCATCCGTCTGCTGCAGATGGCGGAACAACTCGCGATAGCGCTCCGTCTTGCCCTGCTTGGCGCGGCCGAGCACGGTGAAGAGCTCGCTCACGGGCTTGCGCGGGAGGATGGACTTGAGAAAAAGCACCGCCTCGCCGACGCGCTCGAGATCCACGTGGAAATACGAGCGCGTGAAGCTGAAGAGCACGCTCACGTCGTCCTCGGCGAGCATCACGGCATCGACCAGCACGCCGCGCTCGGAATTCTTGAGCGCGATGACGAGCGGCAGCTGCCAGCCGCGGCCGATGACGCGGCCGACGAGATAGGCCCGCGTCTGCTGGTAGAAAACGGGGCGGATGATGTCGACACCGGTGATGGCGCGGCGCTCGCCCGCTGCCGAACAGTGGGTCGCAATTTCGTGCGCGACGTACTCGACGCTGCGGTCGAAATCCCGGTACGGCGTGCGGAAGCGAAAATCCGTCAGGACCTCCTCCACGAGGAGCGCGAGCGATCCCCGGTTCGTGTAGCCGTTGGTCACGACGTGGCCCGCGATGCCCGCGAGCGGGTCGAGATCGAGCGCGATATATTCGAGGTCCGGGTTGACGCCCACGGTGCCGAAGAGCCGGCGGGCGATCGAGCTGAAGAAGGTCTTGGTGAACTCGGTGTCGGGGAGCGGCTCGATCACTTCCGTGAAGCGAGCCTTGACCTCGCGCCAGTGCGCGGCGTCGAGCGCCTCGGGCCCGAGCCGGGCCTTCAGCTGGGTGACAGTTGCGTTGACGTAGCGCTCGTAGAGACCGATGCGCTCGACTGCATCGCGCTGGCTCGCGCGCCAGTCGCGCGACTCGAAGCGCTGCGGCGCGCGCCGCGTGGTCGCGCGGAACTCCGCGTTGTAGTCGGCGAACGCCGAAGCGATGAACCGGGCGGTGTCATGAAATGGGGACATTCCTGATTTCCTAGAGACAACCGCCGGCAGCGGAAATCAGGAATGTCCCCATATCTCCATATCTATCAGAGGTTCTGGATGAGATGGTCCCCGAACTCGCTGCACTTCACTTCCCTGGCGCCTTCCATGAGGCGCGCAAAGTCGTAGGTGACCGTGCGGTGGCCGATGGTCCGGTCCATCGAGTCGATGATCGCGTCCGCAGCCTCGGTCCAGCCCAGGTAACGCAGCATCATCTCGCCCGAGAGGATCACCGAGCCCGGGTTCACCTTGTCGAGGTTCGCGTACTTCGGCGCCGTGCCGTGGGTCGCTTCGAACACCGCGTGGCCGGTCATGTAATTGATGTTGGCGCCGGGTGCGATGCCGATGCCGCCGACCTGCGCCGCGAGTGCATCCGAAAGATAATCGCCGTTCAGGTTCGTGCACGCGATGACGTCGAATTCGTCGGGGCGCGTGAGCACCTGCTGCAGCGTGATGTCCGCGATCGCGTCCTTGATGATGACCTTGCCGGCCTTTTTCGCGGCATCCTGTTCCGCGTTCGCCGCTTTCTCGCCCCCGGCGGCCTTGGTGCGCTCCCACTGTACCCAGGTATAGACCTCGGCGGGGAATTCACGCTCGGCGAGCGCATAGCTCCAGTTGCGGAACGAGCCTTCCGTGTACTTCTGGATGTTGCCCTTGTGCACGATCGTGACGCTCCTGCGCTTGTTCACGATCGCGTAGTCGACCGCGGCCCGGAAGAGGCGCTCCGTGCCTTCCTTCGAGATCGGCTTGATGCCGATGCCGGAGGTTTCCGGAAAGCGGATCTTGCCGTAAGACTTCGGGAAATGCTGCTTGAAGAGCTCGAGGAACTTGCGGCACTCCTCCGTGCCGTTCTCGAACTCGATGCCGGCATAGATGTCTTCCGTGTTCTCACGAAAGATCACCATGTCGACTTTCTCGGGAGCCTTGACCGGCGAGGGCACGCCCTTGAACCAGCGCACGGGGCGCAGGCACACGTACAGGTCGAGGAGCTGGCGGAGCGCGACGTTGAGCGAACGGATGCCGCCGCCGACGGGCGTCGTGAGCGGGCCCTTGATGGAAACCAGGTATTCGCGGCAGGCCGCGACGGTTTCATCCGGCAGCCAGGTGTTGTAGAGGTCGTTCGATTTCTGGCCGGCGTAGACCTCCATCCACGCGATCCTGCGCTTGCCCTTGTAGGCCGTCGCCACCGCGCCATCGAGCACGCGCACGCTTGCGCGCCAGATGTCGGGGCCCGTGCCGTCACCTTCGATGAACGGAATGATCGGGTTGTCGGGAACGCTGAGTTTCCCGTCCTTGATCGTGATTTTCGCGCCGTTCGCAGGCACTTCGAACTGGATGGCTTTGGCGGTCGACATGTGCGGTGGGCTCCGAGTGCGGAGGGCGCGCATGGTAGCACAGGAGGCAAGCGTCGCTAGAACGTCACCCGCGCCACCGTTCCGGTCGTCGTCGATTCGAGCGCTATGGTCCAGCCGAAGTGGTCGCAGATGCGCTTGGTGAGGTGCAGTCCCAGGCCATGCCCGCCGGGCCGCAGCGAGAAATTCCGCTCGAATACCTTGTCGATCGCCGCGCGCGGAATTCCGCCGCCCGAATCGTGTATTTCGAGCGTGCGGCCGACGGCGCGGCAGGAGATCGAGCCGGACTCCGTCGCAGACAGGGCATTGCGCAGGAGATTGCTCAGCACGATCTTCACGAGCGAGGCGGGCGCCGCTACCGGCAGCGGACTGAAGCACTCGCAGCGGATCGTCACCGGCTTCGCCGACGGGAGGCTGCGCTGTTCGTCGATCACGCGCGTTGCAATCTCGGTGACGTCGCACTGCTCGGCTGGGTTCGTGATGCTCTTCGGTTCGCGCGCGAGCAGGAGGAGCGTGTGCGTGAATTCCGCCATGTCGCGTGTCGCGCGCCGGATGCGTTCCACCGTGCGCGCGAGGGTCGGCTGCTCGCGCGCCTGTTCCGCGAGGATTTCGGTCGCGCCCTGCAGCACCGCAAGCGGCGAGCGCAGCTCGTGGCTCGCGGCTTCGGTGAAGGACTGCTCGCGCTGCACGAAGCCGTCGAGCCGCTCGAGGAACTGGTCCACCGAATGGGCGATCGGCGCGAGCTCGCTGCCGCGGAAGGATTCACCGAGACGCACGCTCCGATCCTCCGGGCTGATCTGCTCGAGCCGTCCCGCCAGCTCGTCGATCGGCGAGAGCAGGCTCCGTGCAAGCCAGACGGAACAGAGGGCGACGATCAGCAGGATCAAGGCACCGCAGCTCGCGACCACCCAGTGGTTGGCCGTCTCGAGACGTTCGCGTTCGGTGACTTCGAACGCAGCATAGAGCCGGCCGACGGGCGTTTCACGCAAGACGACGTGAAAAAGATGAGGGCCGATCTTGACGGCCGGGTGCGAGCCCGCCGTCAGCAGCACGAACTCCGGCGGCAGGTCCGCGCTCCCGGCGCGATAGATGCGCAGGGTCTTCGATTGCGACAGTTTCGCCGCTTCATTCCGGGTGATGCTCGCCAGGGCCTGATCGAGCTCGCTTTCGAGCGTCGCATCGCGCAGCCGGCCGCGAGTCTGGCCGCCGAGATAGAACGACAGCACGAGGAGCGCGGTAACGCCGACCGCCACGAGTGCGACCGTCGCGATGACGAAGCGATTGCGGATGGATCGGCTAAGTCGCATCCGGAGTGGTCAGCCGGTACCCCTCGCCGTGCACCGTTTTCAGCAGCCGTTCGCCGAACGGCTTGTCGATGGCGTTGCGCAGCGCGTACATGTGGGCGCGCAGCACGTCGCCCTCGGGCGCTTCGTCGGGCCACAGCTCGTGCTCGAGTTCCTCGCGCGTGACGACGCGATGCGAATTCTGCATCAGGAGCAGCAGGATGCGGCGCGTGCTCGGATTGAGCTTGATCGGCGTACCGTCGCGCTCCGCCGTGAGCGTGTTGGGGTCGTAGCGGAGCGAGGCGATCTGCAGCACCTGCGGCACAGGCGTCGGAGTCGTGCGGCGCAGGAGCGCCTTCAGGCGTGCCTCGAGCTCGAGCAGCGAGAACGGTTTCACCAGGTAGTCGTCGGCTCCCGCCTCGAAGCCGGCGACCTTGTCGGACACGAGGTCCTTGGCCGTGAGCATCAGCACGGGCGCCTGGGCCTGTGAGCCCGAGCGCAAGCGTCGGCAGATGGTGAGCCCGTCGACTCCGGGGAGCATCAGGTCGAGCACGACCGCGTCGTAGCGCGATTCGGCAAGCTTCGTAAGGCCCTCATCGCCCGTCATGGCAATGTCGACTTCGTACGACCTGGCCTCGAGATATTCCTTGATGTTTTCCGCGATATCGCGGTGGTCCTCAATTACCAGGACACGCATTTCGGTTCCTCCAATGGAGGCGCGATCATAGGCAAGCGGCGCGCGCGGCGATAGTCCATGAGCGCAGTCGCCATCACGCGATGAAACAGGATTTGGCATTATGTCCCTGTATTTCATCGATCTAGGGACCGCGATGCCAAAGACGCTCAAATCCATGCCGACCGCTGATGGCTTTCGGATGCCCGGCGAATTCGAGCCCCATCGCGGCTGCTGGATGCTGTGGCCGCAACGGCCGGACAACTGGCGGCTCGCAGCCGGACCCGCACAGTACGCGTGGGTCGCAGTTGCTGCGGCGATTGCCGCAAGCGAGCCACTGACCGTTGGCGCCTCTGCGCGGCAATTCGCGCGGGCGCGGCGCATGCTCCCGAAGAGCGTGCGCGTCGTCCGCATGGCATCGAACGACGCGTGGATGCGCGATGTCGGTCCGACCTTTGTCACCGATCGCAAGGGCCGCCGTCGCGGCGTCGACTGGCGCTTCAATGCCTGGGGCGGATTGCAGGGCGGCGTCTACTGGCCCTGGACATTGGACGATCGCGTGGCGCGGCAGGTGCTCGTGCACGAGAAGTCCGCGCGTTACCGCGCGCCCATCATCCTCGAGGGCGGAGCCATCCACGTCGACGGGCAGGGCACGCTCATCACGACCGAAGAGTGCCTGCTCCACGGCAACCGCAATCCGAAGTTGAGCCGCAGCAAGCTTGAAGACCTGCTGCGCGCGTATCTCGGCGTCCAGAAGATCATCTGGCTCGGTCGCGGTGTCTACAACGATGAAACCGACGGCCACGTCGACAACCTCTGCTGCTTCGTGAAGCCGGGCGTCGTCTGCCTCACGTGGACCAACGATCGGCGCGACCCGATGTATCGGATCGTGCGCGACGCCGAGGCGCGGCTGAAAGCAGCGCGCGACGCGCGCGGGCGGCGTTTCAAGATCCACAAGCTGTATCAGCCGGGCCCGTTCTACATGACGGCCGATGAAGCGCGCGGCGTCATCGACCAGGCGGGGAGCAAGCCGCGCAAGCCCGGTGAACGGCTCGCCGGCAGCTACGTGAATTTCTACATCGGCAACAAGGCGATCGTGATGCCGCTGCTCGATGCGAAGCGCGACGGCGCGGCGATCGGAAAATTGAGGAAGCTGTTTCCGCGACGGCGCGTAGTCGGCGTGCCGGCTCGGGAGATCCTGCTAGGCGGCGGCAACATCCACTGCATCACTCAGCAGGTGCCGCGGGGGTGACGTGAAATTCGGAGAGCCTTAATCGTACGAGAAGCTGCACGGCGTGGTCCGCAACGCCTTGCGCGTCCACGCCTCTATTTGTCGGATTCGGCTCCCCGCAAGACGCGTTTGCCGTGATGCACAGGAGTAATGCGAGAAGTGTTGGTCTCGGCATTGTTCGCCGCCCAACGTCCGCGTTGAGCGAAGCGCGGCTCCGCTGACCCTGATCGAAGCTGATTTATCCTAAGCCTGCACATCCCACGTACGCCTCCGAAGCTATTGGCCGCGCTCGCGCTCCAACGCGTTGTTATGCGGCGCGCACCTTGACTGTTTCGCTCTTCGACGTCGGCGCAGGCACCGCGCCCCCGGCTTCGCGAAGGGTTTCAATGTGCAGCTTGATGCCCTCGCGGATGAGTTTCATCACTTCGCGCCGCGTCTCGGCCACCGCCGCACAGCCCGGTAAATCCGGAACGTAGGCACCGAAGCTCGACTCGCCTTTTTCAACAACCACCAGATACTCCATTGCAGACTCCCACGTTCTCTTCAGGCCCGTGCTCTTGAGAATACTATTCAGGGTACCTGGAGGCACGTCAATACTCAGCTTCCCCGCCACTGTCACAGTCCCGGGCTTTACAGAATGCTGATACTGCCGATGACTGCCGCGCGTACGGACGTGCCGCCAGCCGTCCTGCTCGATGAGTCGAATCACTTCGCGCACCTTCATGCGACTAGACCTCAGCCTGCGCCGTCTAACGTCCGCGTTGAGCGAAGCGCGGCATCTCTGCCGCACAACCAAGCTGATTTATCCCAGACCTGCACATCCCTGATACCTCACCGAAGCTACTGGCCGCGCTCTCGCTCCAACGCGTTGTTAGCCGACATGCTAGCGCTGCGCCTGCCACCGTGCGGAATTAACCGCGCGACTAGGGCCAAAATGAATCTCAAGAGCTGTTCCGCCGCCGGCGGTCACCACAACGTTCCCCGCTTCATCGCGGACGGGGTGATTGAAATAGAAGTAATACCAGTGCGTTGAGTTGTCGCAACGCGGAGCCTCACCGTCATCGCAAAAATCCGGCGGACCGAGCCGAGAGAATATCAAGGAGCGAGGAGCGCCCACGAGTTGACTCACATCGGGCTCTGAAATAGGCGCCCCCACCGCGGTCGGCTTGGAGCGAATCTCGTCGAGCTCAGTTCGCAATTGCCTCAGCAATCGATCTGACGATCGGTCGAGCGATGTCCAAACGCAGCCATACGCAATCGCAAAGGATGCTGCGACCGCCAACGACATGATTCGGCCCTTCGACATGTCGGCTAACTCTCAAATATCCGCAGATCACGCATTTAACGTCCTATCCCTGGATTTCCCGCCGCGCGGCATCGAGCCACTCGCGCTGCATCCTGCGATAGTGCCGCGGCGCGCGCTGTGATTGCTCGATAAGCGTCTTGAGCACTTCCTGCGCCTTTGCTTCCTCGCCGCGCCGCTTCAGGAGCTGCGCGTAGCGCACGCGCGCCTCGGCGCCAGGGTAGTACTCGGCGAGCGCACGGTACTCGGACAACGCCTTCTCGATATTGCCTTCGCCTTCGAGTGCGCGCGCATAGAGCAGATGGCCATCCGCCGATTTGAAATCGGGATTGTGGAAGCGCAGGTCATCGAGCGTCTGGCGGGACTCGCCGAAGCGGTTGTCGGTGAACTGCGCCTCGGCGAGACCGAGCATCAGCGTCGCGTCGTGCTCGTAGATACCCTTGAGCGAGGAGCGGTAGACGTCGATGGCATCGGCGCCCCGACCGTGCGCGATGAGCTCTTCGGCATAGCGCCGGTGCGCATCGATGTTGTTCGAGAACTGGCGTTCCGCCGCGAGGCGGCGCAGATCCCGTTCCGGGTCGAGCGTGTTGCGCACGTTCTTGACGGCGCGGCGCGCAGTGCGGCTTCCCCACAGGCCCGGCAATACCTCGACGACGAAGTAGGCGATCGGGCCCGCGACGGGCAGGAACACCAGGATGTAAATCCAGAAGCGGTCGCGCCCGGTCCTGACGACGTGCACGACCAGGGCGACGGAAATCGCGATCGAAAGCAGCCACACGCGCACGGCAAACCCTTATCGAAGTGCCTCAGGTCCCAAACTGCGAACCAGTCTGCCGGTGATAATAGCCGATCTCCAGAAAGACGCTGCGGTCGCGGCCGGGAAAGTAACGCAGGTTGCCGAACGCAAGGTCCGCGCGGTCCGCATATGTCACGTTGGCGAGGTTGTTGACGCGCAGCCGCAGCGTCCAGGCGTCATTGATGCTCCATGCTGCGCGCAAATTGAGGAGATCATGGCCCGGGTACTTTTCCGTATTCGCGGCGTCGACGAAGTACGAGCCGACATGCACCCACTCGAGCTCCGTGCGCACGGAATCCGCCAGCCGCCATTCGAGCCGGGCCGATCCCACGTTCCTCGGGGCCGTATCGACGTCATTGCCATCGACGATCAGCTCGCCGCCGTCCGCTGCGCGGGTGAAAGCGTAGGTGTGATGTGCGTAGGTGCCCGCGCCCGAGAGCGTCCAGTCGGGCGTGAAGCGCCAATCGGCGTCGAATTCAATGCCGCGATGATGCGTGCGGCCATTGCTCACGTTGAAGCCGTTGGCGTCACGCAGGATGACGTTGCGTTTTTCCATGTAGAACGCAGCGAGCGAGTAGCGGATCGCGCGCTCGGCTCCGTGCAGTCCGATCTCGGCGCTGTCGAGCTGCTCGGAATCGAGATCCGCGACCGACTGCTGGCGCTGCAGCCGATAGAGCTCGGTCTGCTCCGGCGCGCGAAAGCCGCGGGCCAGCGCAACGTAGGCCGACTCGCGGTCCGTGAGATGGACCAGCAAGCTCAGCTTTGGCGCGAAATTCGAGAACGTGTCATTGCGATCCGCGGGGCGATTGTAGAGGCAGCCGCCGAAGGGGCAGGGCACGCCGTTCTCGTCGGTGTTGCCCGCGATCATGTGATTGTCGTATTCGTAGCTCACGTGCTCGAAGCGCGCGCCGGCCGTGAACAGCCAGCGCGAAGCGAACGGCAGGGTGAGCTGCCCGTAGGGCGCGAGCATGAAGCTGCCGACGCCGTAGTCGTAGTGCTTGCCGGCCGGCCGAATTGCATTCTGCGCGGCGCTGCCGCCGGTGGTCGGTGCGTCCTGCACTTCGAGCAGGTTCGAGCCCGCGGCCTCGCCGTCGATGCCCGCGGTCCACTGCGCGCCGGTCGCCGGATTGCGTGAAAACGTCAGCAGGAACCCCGAGCTCGTCTGGCCGTTTACCTCGAGGGGCTTGCCGAGCAGGAAGTGCTGCAGGAACCGCATGTGCGAATTGCGCAGGTAGCCGCGCAGGTCGAGCGTCGTGACGTCGCTGAGCGGCTGCTCCCAGTGCATCGTGGCGCGCTCGCTCGAGGCCTCGCGAAAGGCCTCCGGATTCGCGTTGCTGAAGCGGATCGCCGGGTCCTTGTACGCATCGCGCCCGACGATGAAGCCCGCCGTATCCTGGTCCAGGTATGAGCCGCTGAAGCGCAGGGTCAGCGTACCGTTGTCGAGATGATGGACGGCCTCGGCATTGAGCTTGTACTCATCGAAGCCGGACTGATCACGCCACCCGCCATCGTGAGTGGCGACCGCGGCCAGTCCATAGTCTGCATCGCCATGGTGGGTGGCGGTGGAGACCCGGCCGCGCCAGTACTGATCGGATCCGCCGTCGACCGTGACGCCAAGCGCCGGCATCTCGGCAGGATCGGCCGGGAATACATTGATCGTGCCGTGCATGGCGTTCGATCCGTAGAGCGCGCCGCCCGGGCCGCGCAGCACTTCGATCGCGTGCGCCTGTTCGGTATCGACTTCGAACAGTTCGTTCGCATTGCAGAATCCGATCGGCCGGATCGGGATGCTGTCCTCGAGGATGAGAAAGGCGCCGCAGGCGCCGCCGCCCGTCAGCACCGGCGAGCGCAGGGCGATGAGGCTCTCTTCGCCGCTGCCGCGCTGGATCATCGAGCCGGCCGAGCGATTGATCACTTCGCTCGAATGCGTCGGTGCGACGAGTTCGACATCGTCGCCCGAGATGCGGTCGGCACTGCCCGCGTAGTCTGTAATGGAGAGCGAGTGACGCGTCGCCGTGACGACGGTTTCATCGAGCGGCGCGTCGGCCTCCGCCGTTGCCGCGGCGGCCAGCAGCGTGACAACCGCGAGCGTCATTTTTTCTTCTTCTCGGGGAGCGCGAACGCAACGACCGCATCACCCTGGCGCGTGCCGAGGTTGCCGTGACCACCCGCCGCGATCACGACGAACTGGCGATTGCCGGGACCGGCGCGATAGGTCATGGGCGTCGCCTGGCCGCCCGCCGGCAGCCGCCCCTTCCACAATTCGCGCCCGGTCTCGACGTTGAATGCGCGCAGGTAGTCATCCATCGCTGCGCCGACGAAAATGAGCCCACCGGCGGTCATGATCGGTCCACCCATGTTCGGCGTGCCGAGATTGCGCGTCGGCACGAAAAAGGGCGCGAGATCCTCGGTCGAACCCAATGGAACCTCCCAGAGCGTGCGCGCTGTTCGAAGGTCGACGGCGGTGAGAGTTCCCCACGGCGGCTTCGTGCACGGCAGGCCCCAGGGGGAGAGCAGGGCTTCGCGACGCATGCCGTACGGCGTGCCGCGCTGGTAGGCGAAACTTGATTCCTCGTAATCCCCCGATTGTGACTGTTCGCGCACCTTTTCCGGCGACATCAGCGTGACGACCATCGGCAGGTGATTGACCGCCGCGACCGCCACTTGCCGGTCCGCGTCGAAGGCGACTCCGCCCCAATTGATCCCGCCGGCGTATCCCGGCGATTCAATCGCGCCCTTGAGGCTCGGCGGAGTGTAGATGCCCTGCGAGTCGAGGCTCGCGATACGGTCGCGGCACTTGCCGCGATCGTAGAACGTGAGGCCCCAGGCGTCGTTCGGAGTGATCGCTTCGTGCGAGACGAGCGGGGCGGGTGCAATGGGAAAGGGTTGCGTCGGCCAGGGTTGCTCGCCGGGAACGCCGCCGCGCGGCACCGGGCGCTCGCGCAGACCGAGTACGGGCGCGCCGCTCTCGCGGTCGAAGACGAAGAGGAGTCCCGTCTTCGTCGCCTGCAGCACAGCGGAGACGACGCCGCTCGAGCGCTCGAGTTCGATCAGCACCGGCTGGGCAGCGACATCGTAGTCCCAGAGATCGTGGTGCACGAGTTGTTGCTGCCAGACGAGCGCGCCGGTCTGGGCATTGAGCGCGACCAGCGAACTGGCATGGCGATTCGAACCGAGCCGCTCGCCGCCGTAGAAGTCGGGGCTTGCCGAGCCCGTCGGCACGAAGACGAGCCCGCGCGCGGGATCGACCGACATGATCGACCAAGCATTCGCCGCACCGGTGCCCGCGGCGGCCGAGGCGTTCCACTCGGCATAGGCCGGATCGGCCGTGGAGGTTGGAATCGGATCCCAGCTCCAGCGCAGCGCACCGGTGCGGGCATCGAAGGCCCGCACGACGCCGCGCTCGACGTCGGCCGCGCGGTTATCACCAATCGCGAGCCCGACGATGACGAAGTCGCGAAACACCGCCGGCGGCGAAGTGACGAGATAGTCCGCCGCGTCCCGGATGCGCTGGCCGGCCTTCAGATCAATCGCGCCGTTGGTACCGAAGTCCGCGCAGGGCTTCCCGGAATGCGCGTCGAGCGCGAGCAGCCGCGCGTCGAGCGTGCCTTCGAAGATGCGCTCGGTGCAGGGCGCCGCGCCGTGCTCGCCGCTCGCGCTCCAGTAGCTGACGCCGCGGGAGGTCGCCTCGGCATAGCGCGCGGCACGGTCGATTTTCGGATCGTAGCGCCAGCGTTCGTGTCCGGTCGCGGCGTCGAGCGCGATGACGATGTTGGTTGGCGTGCTGAGGTAAAGCGTGCCCTCGACGTGGAGCGGCGTCGCCTCGAAGCCCATCGAGTCGCGCTTCGCAAAGCCCGCGCCGAGTTCGCCGGTGTGATACGTCCAGGCGACCTCGAGCTCGCCGACGTTCGCCCGCGTGATGTCCTCGAGCGGCGAGAAGCGCTGCCCGAATTCGTCGCCGCCGTAATAGGGCCAGTCGCCCGGCTCCTCGGCGCCTTGCGCCGGGCCGTGCGCGAGGATGAATGCGCCCGCGAGCGAAACTGTCGAGCGCCACCAACGGATTGATCGCAAGGTCGGCAACGGTCGGCGCTTCATTGAATTGAGGGCTGGCGGGCGAGTGGACTTCGGGCCGCATCCTAGCATGCGATCTCGAGCGCGCGGGCCGATGCGCCTGCGGGTATTTCCCTCTAATATGAGTCGCAACATGCGACCGGGCGGGCTGGGGTTACACATTGCGACGACGGGTTGCTGGCTGGCGTTGGCGCTCGCCGGCGGCCTGGCTGCGGCCGACGAGCAGCCGGCATCGGCGGCCGAATCGCAGCCGCGGCCCCGCATCGGTCTCGTCCTGAGCGGCGGTGGCGCACGCGGCGGCGCCCACATCGGCGTGCTCAAGGTGCTCGAGCAGGAACACGTGCCGATCGATGCGATCGCGGGCACGAGCATGGGCGCCATCGTGGGCGGCCTGTATGCCGCCGGCCTCACGCCGAAGGAGATCGAGGAGAAGCTCGTCTCGATCGACTGGCAGGACGCATTTCGCGATCGGCCGCCGCGGCGCGAACTCACTTTCCGGCGCAAGCAGGACGATAACAGCTTCCTCGTGCGCTTCCCGCTCGGCGTGCGCGGCGGCGAATTCCGGCTGCCGAAGGGCCTCATCCAGGGCCAGAAGCTCACGCGCATGCTGCGCGAATACACCGCGCCGGTCGCGACCGTCAGCAACTTCGATCAGCTGCCGATTCCATTCCGCGCCGTGGCCACGGATCTCGAAACAGGCGAAGCGCGCATCTTCGCGTCCGGCGACCTCGTCACGGCCATGCGCGCCAGCATGTCGGCGCCCGGCGTGTTCGCGCCGGTCGAGATCGACGGGCGCCTGCTGGTCGACGGCGGCCTTGCGGAAAACCTGCCCATCGACGTGATGCGGACGATGAACGTCGACGTGCTGATCGTGGTCGATGTCAGCTTTCCGCTGCTGAAGGAAAAGGACCTCACATCGGCTCTCGTCATTTCGAACCAGGCCGTCGCCATCATGATCCAGAAGGATACGGCGCGGCAGAAAGCGACGCTCGGCGCAAGCGACGTCGTCATCGATCCGCCGCTCGGCGATGCGTCCTCGGTCGACTTCGTCGGGCTCAAGAAAATGATCGCGGCGGGGGAGATCGGCGCACTCAAGATGACGGACCGCCTCGCCGCCCTCGGCATCGGCGAGGAGCAATACCAGCACTATCTCGCGCAGCGCGACGGCCGCGAGCCGCCGGCGCCGCGCATCGACTTCGTGACCGCCGATGCGAAGTCGAAACGCTACGCATCGCTGATCGATGCGACCATGGGTCCCCTCAAGGGCACGAATTACGATGCGGCCGAGGCCGGCAAGCGCATCGCGAATCTCTACGGGCTCGACCTGTTCGAATCCATCGACTATTCGCTCGCCTCGCGCGACAACCTGACGGGCCTCGACGTCATGGCGCGGCGCAAATCCTGGGGTCCGAACTACGTCCGTTTCGGCCTCAACCTGCAGGATGACTTCGAGGGCAACAGCGCCTACAACGCGGCGGTACGCGTCATCATGACCGAGCTCAATACGCGCGGCGGCGAGCTGCTCATCGACGGGCAGATCGGCAGCAATCCGCGCTTCGCCGCCGAGCTCTATCAGCCGCTCGACGCCGCCCGGCGCTATTTCATTTCACCGCACGCCGACTTCGATGTGCGCAAACTGCAGCTGCGCGATGCGCAGAACGACATCGCGGAATACCGGTTGCGGGAGTCGATCTACGGTCTCGACGTCGGTCGCGAACTCGGCAATTGGGGCGAGTTTCGCGTCGGCTATGCGCGCTCCACCGGCAGCGCGCACGTGCGCATCGGCGATCCGACCATTCCGGGCGTCGAATTCAACACCGGGCAGTACTTCGCGCGCTTCAGCGTCGACACGATCGACGACCTGAACTTCCCGCACCGCGGCCAGTTGACGGGTTTCGGCTGGCTGGGCGCGCGTCACGACGTCGACTCCGGGCGCGCGAATCAGTTGGTCGCCGACTGGCTGTGGGCCAATACCTTCGGCCGAAACACCTGGATCTTGTGGACTTCGGCGGGCGCGACGGTCGACGGCACGGCGCAGGTCGAGGACTTCTTCTCGCTCGGCGGACTCTTCAATCTCTCGGGGCTCCCGGTGAATTCGGTAAACGGGGCGAACGTCGGCATCGCGCGAGTGCTCTATTACCGCAAGATCGGCAAGGGCGGGCAGGGATTCCTGAATGTGCCGGCCTATCTCGGCGCGTCGATCGAGGCGGGTAACGTCTGGGACGACCGTTCGAGCGCGAGTCTCGGCAGCTCACTGAAGGATGCGAGCTTGTTCCTCGGCCTCGATACCTTCCTCGGGCCCGTGTATCTCGCCGCAGGCTATGACTCGGGCGGCCAGACCGCCTTCTATCTCTTTCTCGGCCGCACCTTCTGAAGCTAGAGCCCGCGGCTCTCGGCGAGCTTCTCGACTTTCTTCAGCACGATCGCGGGCGCGTCGCCCGGGCGCGAGTACTCGTGCTTGCGGGCCATGTCGACGAGGGTGCGATCGCGCTCCGCGGCCGTCGCGAACCAGTGGAAGCGGTGCCAATCGGCGCCGAGGAGCTTGCTGAAGGGATCGCCGGCCTGCAGGCTGACGCGGATGCCGAAGGGTTTCGGATCGTCGGTGACGGCGCGTGACAGGTTGTGCGGGTTGCTGAGCTGCATCGGATTCGTCTGGCGTTCGCAAAAAAGGGGACAGATTTATTTTCGCTCATTTCAGGTGCAATCGCCCAGATACTCGAGAAAATAAATCTGTCCCCTTTTTCAGCGGTCGCCGGCGCCTTCGCGGTCCGCCCAGCCGAGCAGGCGCCGGGTGATGAAGAGGTAGACGGGTTTGCCGGTCGCCATCCACGTGCGCGACAGGTGCGACGGTGTTGCGAGCACGCGCCGTTCGCGGGCGGTGAGCCGCTCCGGGCAATAGGTCCGCTTGTGCTTGAGGAGATGGCGCAGGTCGTCGTGGGCGCGCATGCGAAACCAGCGGCCGCGGCGACGGGAGACGGAGGCGAGCTGGAAGTCGACGACCGCCGGCATGCCCGCGGGCGTGACCAGCCAATTGGGTTCCTTCGCGAGGTCGTTGTGCGCGACGCGCCGGCGATGCATGGCGCGCACGAGCCGGAGCGCGGCGTGAAAGTACGCCGGATCCTGCGGTCGGGCGCGGTGCATCGCCTGGCCCGCGATGAATCCGCGCGTCAGCACGCCACCTTCGAACGACAGCGCCCGCGGAACACCCGCCAATCCGTCCAGGGCGCGCAGCGCCCGGAATTCGCGGCGCGCCAGCCGGCGTGCCAGCAAGGCGAGCCACCAGCGCGCGCGGCGCGTGTCCCGCTCGACGATCGAACGCTCGACATCGAGCGATACCGTGCCGAACAGATCCGCCTTGAGCAGTTGCCGGCCGGGTGGCTCGCTCAGGCTCATCGGGCGTCACCGCGGAGTTCAGCGACCCGTGCCTGCAGGAAGTCCGCGGTCGCTTGGCAGGCCGGCACGGGACCGCCGGCAAGCAGCGCGATCCGCGACCAGAACCGGCGCGGCAGGCTCTTCATGGCAGCGCCGCTGTGACGGCTGAAAAAGCTGCCCCAGAGCCCTTGCAGCGCGAGTGGCACGACGGGCACCGGCCGCCGCTCGAGGATCCGCTCGACGCCTTTCTTGAAGGGATTCATCGCCCCGTCCTTCGTCAATTTGCCCTCCGGGAAGATGCAGACGAGGTTGCCTTCGGCGAGTTCGGCGTCGACCCGCTCGAAGGCAGCTTCGAGCAGCGCTTCATCTTCATGGGCGGGCGCGATCGGAATCGCCTTCGCCGTGCGGAAAATGAAACTCAGCACGGGAATTCGGAAGATCTGGTAATCCATCACGAAGCGCACGGGCCGGCGCACCATGCCGCCGATCACGAGCGCATCCATGAGGCTCACATGATTCGAGACGAGCAGCGCCGCACCCTCCTCGGGAATGTGCTCGAGCCCCGAGGTGCGGATGCGGTACATCACGTGGATGAAGATCCACGTGAGAAAGCGCATCAGGAATTCGGGCACCAGCGTGTAGATATAGACGGCGACGCCCGCGTTGATGAGCGCGGCGAGCAGGAACAGCTGCGGGATGTTGAAATGCCAGAAGCTGAGTGCGATCACCGCGAGCACACCGCCCGCGACCATGAAAAGCGCGTTCAGGATGTTGTTGCACGCAATGACGCGGGCGCGGTGGCTCGCCGCCGTCCGGCTGAGGACCATCGCATAGAGCGGTACGGTGAAGAAGCCGCCGAACGCCCCAATGCCGACGAGATCGACGAGCAGCCGGATGCTGTTGTCGATCTGGAAGAATGTCGCGATGGTGACGTGTTCGGCGCCGATGGCGGCGGGGAAGGCGAAGTAAAGATCGATCGAGAACGCCGACAGGCCGATCGAGCCGAAGGGGACGAGGCCGATTTCGATCTTGCGTCCCGAGAGGCGCTCGCAGAGGAGCGACCCGAGGCCGATGCCCGCCGTGAGGGCGAAGGTCAGCAGGATGACGAGCGTCTGGCTGCCGGCGAAGATCACGCGCGTGTAGTTCGGGAGCTGGGCGACGAACATCGAGCCGAACATCCAGAACCAGGAGATGCCGAGGATCGCGAGAAACACGGAACGGTTGGCGCGCGCGAAGCCGATGTTGCGCCAGGTTTCGCGAAAGATATTGAGGCTCAGCCTGAGGTCGGGCGCCGTAGCGGGCGCCGCGGGAATGGCGCGGCTCGCGAGGTAGCCGCCGATCGCCACGACGACGAGCAGGACTGCCGTGATCCTGAGGCCGGGCAGGCCGAGTGTCGTGAGCGCTCCTCCCGCGAGGAGCCCGATGAGTATCGCGGCGAAGGTGCCGGTATCGACGAGTGCGTTGCCGCCGACGAGCTCGGCGTCGGAGAGGTGCTGCGGCATGATCGCGTACTTCACCGGTCCGAAGAACGCCGCGAGCGTGCCAAGCAGGAAGATCAGCACCAGCATCCAGTCGATGCGTCCATGCCAGAGCGCCGCGGCCGCGACCAGCATGATCAGGATCTCGGCGAGGCGGATGGCGCGCATCAGGCGCGCCTTCTCGTACTTGTCCGCGATCTGGCCCGCGGTCGCCGAAAAGAGAAAGTACGGCAGCACGAACAGCGCCGCGGCCGCGTTCACCAGGAGGTCGGGCGAGCCGAGCGCGGCGCCCGCGAGCGGAAAGGCGATCAGGATCTGCAGCGCGTTCTTGTAGACGTTGTCGTTGAACGCCGCGAGGAACTGCGTGAGGAAAAACGGCAGGAATCGGCGCGAGCGCAGCAGCCGAAACTGCGAGACTTCGGTCATTTCGTCGGGCTAGAACTGTCCCACGGGGACGTCCCGCGCCGGCCGGCGCGGTGCGTAGAGGCTCTTCAGGCGCGTGCGCACCAGCGAGTCCATCTTCAGAAGGATGGCGCCCTCGGGATTCAAGGCGAGTCCCGATGCGACGTCGTTCAGGGCTTCATCGAGCCGCCCCTTGCCGAGGAGCGCGCCCGCGCGATTGTTGTAGGTGCGCCAGTTGTTCGAGTTGATCTTGAGCGCGGCGTCGCAGTTGATGAGCGCACGGTCGTAGTCGCCGAGCGCGATGTAGCCCGCGCAGAGATTCGAATAGGCGGCGGCGCGCTGATCGGGGTCGGTTGCGTACTTGATGCCCGCCTCGAGGAGTTCGACACCCTGCTGCCAGTGCTCGAAGACCATCGCCTCCGTGCCTTGGGTGAGGAGCGTATTCGGGCCGATGACGGTCGCGCTATTGACTTCGTCGGCCCGGACAGCGGCGGTGGCAACCAGGGTCGCCAGGAGGCCTAGAAAGACGCCGCTGCGCATGCGCGCATCCTCGCGCCGCCCTGCGGCTGCCGTCAACGGCCAAAAATGCTGGCCGGCGCACAAAGCGGGTCGTGTGAGCGTGATTGCTGTCACGGGCGGCGCACCGGGCCAAGCCTTTATAATTGCTCACATATTTGGCGGGCCCTGCCGCCAGAGGAACGCTATGTCCTTCGATCTTCCCGGCCGCCCGGCCCGGGCCGCCCTGCTGCTGATGCTCGCGCTCATCGTCGCGATCGGTGCCTGCTCGCGTGATCGATCGGTGGACTCACCGGCGACCTACACGCTCCTGAGCGACCCGGCGGCGCTCGACAACGCGCTCGCCCGTTGCAACCAGAGCTCGGCCAGCGTGGAAGAACAGGAATGCCGCAATGTGCGCGCCGCGCTCGCGCGCCTCGCCGACGAACGACGCAAAGCGAACAGCGAGCAGGATCGCCATGCGCAGGCGCAGGCCCAGATCCAGTTTGAAGAGCAGCGCACAGTGCTGCGCCAGCAGCAGGAAGCGGAGCGCGCCAGCCAGGCCCGCGAGCACGAGAAGACCAAGGTCGACCCGTACTCGATGCCGTTCATCCCGCCGGAATCACCAGGCAAGGCCCAGGCGGCGCCCGATTCGGTGCCGGCACCGGACTCGGCGCCCGCGCCCGGTCCTGCGCAGGATCCGCAGGACCCGGCCATTGACGCTGCCGCGACCCAGGTCGTGGCGTCAGACCTCGAACTCACTCATCAGTAAGCGCCGACGAGCGTCGGCCATAGACCGGCATCGCGGCCGGCCGCGATGAGCTCCATCGCGACATAAAGACCGAGCATCGAGCCGGCATCGAGAAACGCCTTCCAGTAGATCGCCGCATTGGCCTGTACCGATCCCGGTGAGGACGTCGTGGCGTGCGCCGGCCAGAATCGCGGCACGTTCGCGGCATAGGTCGAGTACTCGCGGCCAAACATCGCCGTGAGCTTGCGTTCCTCGGCGAGTGCCGCTGCGACATGCAATGCGGTCGACAACACCGCCGTGATTGCCGCGAGCGTCAGACTCCGGGTTGCCAAGCCGAGGCCGGCGCTGGCGAGGATGCTGAGCGCGTACAGGGGATGGCGGCAGCGGGCATAAGGGCCGGTGACCGTGATCCGGGCGTCCTTCTGACCGGCGATGTAGAGCGTCGTCCAGATCCGGCCGAGGGCCGCGAGCCCGACCAGTGCCAGGCCACCGAGCTCCAGTAGTCGTCCGATGCCCGATCCGGTCAGCGCGGGCCGGCAAATCGCGACCGCGATCAGCAGCAGGACGTAGTACGCCTGCAGGATCCGGATCCGGGGTGTGCTGTCCGAGCGGGTCACGACCGCGGCGATTCTAGCAGGGGTAATATCGGGCTCCGCGCGGCGGTCTTATGGGACGCCAAAAGACGCCTCAAGACCGCGCCGCCAGCGCTCCAGGAGCACAGCCATGATGTTCCGCAAGAAGTCCGAGATGGTTTCGAACGATCGCGCCCTGCCGGGCCGGAGCGCCGCACTCGACGTGCCGGTTACGCACTTCGTCAACGGCAATCGGATCGTACCCCCGTTTCCCGCCGGCCTTGAGCGGGCCGTCTTCGGACTCGGCTGCTTCTGGGGTGCCGAGCGCAAGTTCTGGCAGGTCCCGGGCGTTTACTCGACGGCCGTCGGCTACGCAGCCGGTCTCACGCCGAATCCGACCTATGAAGAAGTGTGCTCTGGGATGACCGGGCACTCCGAGGTCGTGCAGGTGGTGTACGACCCGAAGACGGTCAGCTACGAAAAGCTGCTGAAGGTCTTCTGGGAGTCGCATAACCCGACGCAGGGCATGCGACAGGGGAACGATGTCGGTACGCAATACCGTTCGGGCATCTATCCGTTCAACGACGAGCAGCGCAAGGCGGCCGAAGCCTCACTCGCGCAATACCAGGTAAACCTGTCGGACGCGGGCCAGAAGGCAAGCATCACGACGGAGATCAAGCCGGCGGGCGACTTTTACTATGCCGAGGATTATCACCAGCAGTACCTCGCCAAGAATCCGAACGGCTACTGCGGGATCGGAGGGTGTGGAGTGTCCTTCGGATCGTGAGGACGGTCAGCGCCCCAGGCGCCGTTGATAGGCACTCGTCAGACGATCCTTCAGGTTTTCGCTCTCGGGCGGTGTTCCGGTCACCGTGAATGCGACCTGGATCGACCCGTCGGCCTGCGTTGCCACTGTAATCAGCACGCTGTTCGATCCCTTGTCGCCGCGCAGGGTTCCACTGCCGCGATCTTCGGAGGTAATGCGGACGCCCTCGTCGGCAGCGGCGCCATGAGCCGCCTGCCATGACGCATCGAATCTCGCCGGCAGGGACGTCGTCGTCGGAACGGCGGTGTAGGCCGGTGGATAGTAACAACCTTGCAGCATGAGGCCCGCCAGGGCGGCAATGCCGGTCGCGATCGTCCTGAAGTTGGTCATGACTCGCCACTCCCTTCTTGTCGCCGGTTCGCCGGAAGTCTGGAACCGAGTCTAGCAGCGGTTCCGACGCACGCGCACTGTTACTGAAGTTGGACGCGCGTGCCTGCAAGTGGCGCAGTACGCCGGGCATATCTACCACGGCTATTGCGGCCCCGGCGGATGCGGTGTCTCATGACGCGATGGACGCCTTAGTTCCAGCAGAGTTCGCGGCGCCGCGCGCGTCGACCTGGGTGCGTGGTCCGGTATGGGACGGGGTGTGGATGCTCAACGCGCTCTGGCTCGTGCCGATCGTTCTGTGGCTCGCGCACGGATATTCCGATCCGGAGGCGGGCCCGCTCGATATTCTTTACTTCGGATTGACGGCGTTGTTCTGGATCGGCCATCGCTTATGCAGTACGTGGCTTGCGTACTGCACGGAAGCGTACCGACCGCTCCTTCGCAGCGAGCCGGTGCGGTTCGTACTGATTCCGCTCCTGGTGACAATCGCATGCTTTGTTGTCTTCCTGCCGGGCGACGACGCTTTTCCGTGGACCCGCTGGGAGCGCTTCGTGGGCATGGCGATACTCGACTATGCTTTCGTGACGTACCACTTCGCGACCCAGCATTTCGGGGCCCTCTCCCTCTACCGGACGCGGGCTGAACGCGCGCGCTGCGCGCAAACGAGACGCCTCGACCGAATCTTCGCTCTGGGCGTAGGCGGCGCCCTGGTCTTCCTTTCCGACGTGCTGGCGGGATCCGCCGCCTACCAGAATCTGTGGATCGACCATTGGCTGATTCCCGCCTGGGTTGATAGCAACGAGGGAACCATCCGCGCAGTGGCCTTCCTGGTGTTGTTCATCGCGACCGGCCTCATGTTGGTGGCGGAGGCGCGCGCAGCGCGCCGCTCGCTGCCGCGCGTGCTTTACATCCTGGGGCTTGCGGCGATGGTTGCCATCGCCCTTCAGCCGCGGAGCCTGTTTCTGTTCCTCGTCGTCTGGACGGCCCAGCATTGGATTCTCGCAACGGGTCTCGCTTCCCGAACCCCCGGGGGAGAACTAGCTCCAGCCGGCGGCACGGTCCGACGCGTTCTTCACGCAGTCAATGCACGGCCATGGGCCGTCCTGCTCGTGCTCGTCGCGGCTTCAGTCCTGTTGTTGCCGGTCTTCGAGGTCGAAGCCAACCTCGACGGGGGCACGAACTACGGCGACTGGATCTTCGGCGCTGCCGCGGAAGGGTTACGCAACTCTTCCTGGGTTCCCGCGTTGGTGGCCGCCGGTTTTGCGACCGGATTCGTGCATTACCTGCTGGACCGCAACGTCTTCCGGATGTCGGATTCCCGGGTCCGGGCGGCGGCTAGCGGCCTGCTTGCCCCGTCATGACGCGCCGACTCATCAGTTCCGGCTCTACCTTTGAAAATGACATCGGCTATTCGCGCGCCGTGGTCGACGGGGAGTGGATTTTCGTCTCCGGCACGACCGGCTTCGACTACGCGAAGATGTCGTCCGCGTGACCTATGTCCTGCCGAACGGCGGCGAGTTTTCCAAGCGCGGGCCGGTACTGAAGAAGTACTTCGGCGAAGTCCGGCCGGCTGCGATGATGATCTCGGCGGGTCTCGCGAATCCGCGAATGCAGATCGAAATTGAAGTGACCGCGCTCAAGAGGCAGCTCGCCGGGAAGGACTGAAATTCATGTCGCTCGAACAACTCTCGTATCTCGCGCAGATTGTCGGAACCGCCGGCGTCATCGTGTCGCTCGTCTTTGTCGGATTTCAGATCAAGGCGAATACGGCCGCGCTTCAGCGCAACGAGCACAACTCCACGATGGAGCAGTGGACGGTGATTCGCATGGCGATCGCCCAGAACCGCGACATCGCCAGGCTCATGACCGCGGGCCTTCACGGCGAGGGCACGCTGGACGCCGCGGATCAGCTGAGGCTCGAGCAGTTCCTGGCCGAGCAGGCCTGGGCAGCGTTCCACATCTGGGATAGAACGCAACGCGGCATCTTTCCGAAAGGGACCTTCGAAGCGACGGGCGGCGCTCTCCTGTGCAGCGTGCTAAAGCCGTCGCGCGGCGCGGCCTGGTGGCGCAGCGCCAAGAGTATCGGCTTCGTTCCTCAGTTCGTCGCGGACGTCGACGCGGTACTCGCCAAGCCGTAACCCGCGGGTGCTTGCTCGTCGGCGCCCGAGCTACTTGCCCATCGCTTTCAGCAGGCGGTAGGTGTACTCGACGTTCTCGTAGAATGCGCTCACCGTGATGCGCTCGTCGCGGCCGTGGGCGCGATTCTCCGTGACTTCCATCCAGGTGCCACCCAGGTCGTAGCTCGGCATGCCGGCGTTGCGCGTCTGGCGGTCGTCGCTGAATCCGGTCGCCATTGTCGGTACGAGCGGCACGCCCGGCCACATCGAGTGAATGACCTTCGCAACCTTGGCCATGATCTCGGGCGTCGGGACGGATTCCGGGCTCACGATCGGCGGCGCGTCGAGATTGATCGACACCTTCGGTTCGTTCATCGCGACGACGAGCTGCGCCCGCACGTGCTCTTCGGTATCGCCCGGCATCATGCGGCACTGGATGGTGGCCTTGGCGCGCTGGGGCAGTGCATTTTCGGCGTGACCGCCGGAGAGGAGCGTTGCGACGCAGGTCGTGCGCAGCTGCGCGTTGAATCGGACTTCCTCGCTCAGGCGTTCGGCCGCGGCAAGGTCCGGCGGGTCCTTGGCGACTGCGCGCATGTCCGCACTCTGCGGGCCAGGATCGAGCTCGGCGAACGCGGCGAAACTGCCCCGCGTCGTCGCCGTGAGCATCACTGGAAACTGGTAGGCGGCGATCTTGCCCAGCACGGCGGCGAGCCGATAGATCGCGTTGTCAGGCCCGGGCAGCGAGCCATGACCGCCTGGGCTCGTCGTCTCGATGGTGTACGTGACGTAGGTCTTTTCACTCGTGCCGACGCCGAAGTCCAGGCGCTTGCCGTCCTTCAGGTCGCCGCCGCCGCCGTCGAGATTGACGACGAAGCCCGCGTCGATCAGGTCACGGTGTTCCTTCAACAGGAACGCGGGTCCATTGGCATCGCCGCCGGCTTCCTCGTCGGCGGTGAACGCCGCGATGATGTCGCGCTCCGGCACGAAGCGTTCGCGTTTCAACCGGATGAGGCTTTCGAGCAGCGCCGTCGCACCGTTCTTCATGTCGATGGTGCCGCGTCCATAGAAATAGCCGTCTTTTTCGGTCAGCTTGAAGGGGTCCACCGACCAGTCCTCGGCCTTCGCCTCGACGACATCGAGGTGCGCGAGAAAGAGCACCGGCTTGCCGTCGCCCTTGCCGCGGTAGCGAACGACGACGTTTCCCTTGGCCGGCTTGTCGGCCGGCGCGATGAAGACGACATCGTCGGCGGCAAAGCCTGCGTGCAGCAGGTGATCCTGGATCGCCTTCGCAAGTTCGGTCGATCCCACGTCGTGGGTCGTCCGCATCTCGATCATTTCCTGGAAAATCGTGCGCGCGAGATCCTGGTCGGCCTCTGGCGGCATCGTGCGCGCAGAGGCTGCGGCGCTGGTGCTCGCAGCCGCGCCAAGTGCGACGAGGAACAACGCTGTCGCCCGCATCATGAGATCACCGCCGGGTGCAGGCGCCGGTGAACCAGCCCCCCGATCCAGGCGCAGGGCAGGGCAGTGAGCGCGATCCCGACCGGATACCAGTTCGGCCCCATGTTGCCCGCGCGGATCGCGTAGATCGCGCCCGCAAGGCTCACGACGAAGCCGATGGCATCAAGGAGCATCGCATGCCACATCGGAAAGCGCGGCGCGAGCAGGGCCGCGAGATAGCTGCCGAGCACGCAGTACACGATGGAAAGGCCGACGACGACGATGATGCCGACGACAATGGCGAGGATGCTTCGCCCCGGATTTCGAGCGGGTTCTGTCACGCGTATGCCCCTGCAGCAGGGTCCGGCGACGCGCCGATCAGGGCGCGGCCGGACGTTGATTTGCTGCAGAGCTTAACGCGTTGCGCGGCGGGCCGTCAGTTCGATTTCGGCTGGTCGTCCTTGGCGGCGTCCTTCACGTCGTTGGCGGCATCCTTGACGGCGTCGGCCGTGTCGTTCGCAGCGTCCTTCGTCGCCTCGCCCGCGTCCTTCACCGCTTCCTTCGCTTCCTCGCCCGCGTCCTTGAGCTTCTCGTGCTCGCGGATATCGAGCGCGTCCTTGGTCTTGTCGACAGCCTGGTCGAGACTGTTGTCCGCAGTCTTGCTGCAACCACCGAGTAGCGAAGCGACGGCCACGGCTGCGGCAAGCAGTGAGATGGTCGGTTTCATGTCAACACCCGTTTGGCAACCGCGTCGAATGGCGACGCCGGATCACCCTAACAGTGCGGTCCGGAATGCTGCCAGTGACGGCTGCCGGTCCCCGGGATCAGACACGTCCTACACGTCCGGCGGGCGGATTGTCATCGTATCTGTTCCAATAGCTTGATACCCACACCCCGGCTGAACCATGAAATATCTAGTCGGCCTGCTGCTGCTTTGCTGCCTGGCGGCAGCCGGTCACTCGGCAGTCGCCTCGCTTCTCATCGTGAATGCCCGGGTCATCGACGGCACGGGCGCGCCAGCCGCGCTGCGTTCCGTGCGCATCCGCGGTTCGACGATCGAAGCGCTCGGCAACCTGAAGGCGCGCAAGGACGAGGCCGTCTTCGATGCCGGGGGACTTATCCTGGCACCGGGATTCATCGACACACACAGCCATCACGACCGAGGGCTCGATGAGCATCCGGAGGCAACCGCCGTCGTGAGCCAGGGCATCACGACCATCGTCATCGGGCAGGACGGCTCGTCGGCGGACTCGCTCGCCGCGATGTTCGACAAGCTGCGCACGCACCCGGTTGCGATCAACATCGCAAGCTTCGTCGGGCACAACACGGTGCGTTCCGCGGCGATGGGCGATGACTTCAAGCGCCTCGCGACGCCGGCGGAAATCGAACGCATGCGGGCGCTCGTGGAAACCGGCATGAAGGACGGCGCGCTCGGCCTGTCGACCGGGCTCGAGTACGACCCCGGCCACTATTCCAATACCGCGGAGATCCTGGAACTCGCGAAGGTCGCGTCGCGTTACGGCGGCCGGTACGCGAGCCACATCCGGAGCGAAGATCACGACCTCTGGCAGGCCGTCGACGAGCTCGTCGAGATCGGCCGCGTCGCGCATATGCCGGTGCTTTACTCGCACATGAAGCTCGCCATGGTCGGCTGGTGGGGCCAGAACGCAAAGCTCATCGAGAAGCTCGAAGCCGCGCGCCGCAGCGGCGTCGATCTCTCGGGCGACGTGTACCCCTATGATTTCTGGCACGCCACGCTCTCGGTGATGTTCCCGAAGCGCGATTTCAGCAACCGGGAATCCGCGGCCCGCGCGCTCGAGACCGTGGCGCCGGCGGACGGGTTGCGACTTTCATGGTACACGCCGGACCAGTCGCTCGCGGGCAAGACCGTCGCGGAAATCGCGGCGGCGCGAAACACGGACAACGTCACGACGCTGATCGACCTCGTGCTGAAGGCCGAGGCGCCCGGACAGAGCGCGTCGGTGATGGGCACCAGCATGCGAGGCGATGACATCGACGCGCTTGTCCTCTGGCCCGGCGCCAATATCTGCTCCGACGGCGCGATGGACAGCCGCCATCCGCGCGGGACCGGCACGTTCACGCGGGTGCTGCGCGACTACGTTCGCGAGCGCAAGCTCCTGACCTGGGAAGCGGCGATCCACAAGATGACGGAGGAAGCGGCATCGCATGTCGGCATCACGGGACGCGGCGTCATCCGCCGCGGCCTTGCGGCCGATCTCGTGCTCATTGATCCCGTCACCGTCTCCGATCGCTCGAGCATCGCGGATCCGACGGCGCTGTCCGTCGGCATCGAGCGCGTCTGGGTCAACGGAGTCGTCGTATTTGCGCAAGGCTCGCCCACCGGCGCACGATCCGGAGTCCCGATCCTGCACCCGCCGCGCGCGCCATGACGATTCCAGGCGCCTATCTCCTTTTCCTCGGCGACGTCACCGACAACACGGATGCCAAGACCGCCTTCGGCCTGTTGCATTGGCGGCGTGAGCTTTGCGCCGGCCAGTTCCGCCTGCCGGCCTGCCGTGTCGATCTTGAAATTGCGGAAGTCGCGCCAGCGGCGGCGAAAGCGGCGGGCGCGCAGACTCTCGTCATTGGCGTCGCGCCCATCGGCGGCGCCCTCGCGCCCAGCTGGATCGCACCGATCGTCGCGGCGCTCGATGCCGGGCTCAATGTGGCAAGCGGGATGCACACGCGGCTCGGCAGCGTCCCGGAAATCGCGCAGGCGGCCGAGCGCAACGGCCGCTCGCTCTTCGACGTGCGCTATTCCGATCGCAAGTTCCAGGTCGCGACGGGACGCAAGCGCACGGGCCGGCGACTGCTCACCGTGGGCACCGACTGCGCCATCGGCAAGAAATATGCCGCGCTCAGCATTGCCCGGGCGCTCAACGATCGGGGCATTCGCGCCACCTTTCGTGCGACCGGCCAGACGGGGATCCTCATCTCGGGAGCGGGCGTGGCGATCGATGCCGTCGTCGCGGATTTCATTGCAGGCGCGGCCGAATGGCTGTCGCCCGACAACGATCCCGATCACTGGGACGTCATTGAAGGGCAGGGTTCGCTCTTTCATCCGGCGTACGCGGGGGTGAGCCTGGGGCTGCTGCACGGATCGCAGCCCGACGCTATTGTTGTGTGCCACGATCCTTCACGTCAGCATCTCGCCGGGTATCCCGCGTTCCCGGTTCCGGACATCGGCCATTGCGCCGAAACCAACCTGCGTGCCGCGCAGCTCACGAACCCGCACGCACGCTGGGCCGGCATTTCCGTCAATACCTCGGGTATGCCCTCGAAAGATCGCGATGCGTACCTGTGGAAGCTCACGTCCCGCCACGGGCTGCCGTGCTTCGATCCCATTGCAACCGGTGCGGAAGCCGTCGCGGCCGCCCTGGGTGTATTCTGAAGTCCCATGGCGAGCCAGCGCGACAAGGCCCTTCACTTCCAGGAACTGCACCGGCGGCCGGCGCCGTTCGTGATCGCGAACGCGTGGGACGGCGGCTCCGCAAGACTGCTTGCTGGACTCGGCTTCGAAGCCATCGCTACCTCGAGCGGCGCGTCGGCGGGGGTACTCGGCCGGACTGACGGCAACGTCACGCGTGACGAGGCACTGGCACAGGCGCGCGTGATCACCGCGGCGACCGATCGCCCGGTCTCGGCGGATCTCGAAAAAGGTTTCGGCGACGACCCGGCCGTCGTCGCGGAGACCATCCTGCTTGCGGCCGGTGCGGGACTCGTCGGCGGATCCATCGAAGACGCGACCGGCAATCCCGCGCAGCCGCTCTACGAATTCGACGCCGCGGTCGAGCGCGTGGCGGCTGCGGTGGCTGCGGCGCGGCAGCTGACGTTTCCGTTCATGGTCACGGCCCGTACCGAGAACTACCTGCGCGGCCGGCCGGATCTCGACGACACGATCCGCAGGCTCCAGGCCTTCGAGCGCGCGGGAGCGGATGTGCTGTTCGCGCCGGGATTGCCGGATCTCGCATCGGTGCGCGCGGTGTGCGCGGCTGTCTCGAAGCCGGTGAACTTCATGGTCGGCATCCGGGGCAAGTCCTTCACGGTGGCGGAGCTTGCAGCGGCGGGCGTCAAGCGCATCAGTCTCGCGACCTCACTCCATCGCGCGGCCATGACGAGGCTGCACGAAGCTGCCAGCGAGATCCTGAAGACCGGTACCTTCGGCTATCTCGAGACGACGTTGTCGTCACCGCAGTGGGCCGAATTCATGCAGAAGCCGCGCTGACCGCGGCTTCGCCGAGCATGCGCCAGGTGTAGAGCGGCCCCGTCGAGAAATCCGGATCCGCTTCGATGCGCACCGTCACGGCAGATTTTCCGCGCGTGAGTTCTTCCGGAATCGGATAAGCCTGGTCGAAGAAGCGCGCGCCGCGCTCGCCGTCGAGCCGCTGTGTGGCGATCGCCGTGCCGTCGACGAGCACGCAAAAGCGGCGCTTGCGTTCATCGCCGCGGAGCACCGCCTGCAGTGTCTGCGGACCGGCGCCGGCCTTCAGGCGAAACTCGATCCAGCCGCCCTTGCGCGCGAGACGGGAGTCCCTGCCGCGGTAGACAATGGTCTCGCTCGGCCCGGTGAGGCCGTGTGCCTCTTCCGATGCCGTCACGCCGAGGTTCACCAGGTCGATCGCACTCGCATCGAGGGTCTGCATCCGCTTCAGCTCCGCCGCGAACGCGCGTGAGGCGGCTTCCCATTCCTGCGGGGTGTAACGCTGGAAATAGAGCGCCGCTCGCCGCTGGTAGAGCTGGAAAAAGGGTTTCAGCGAGGCGATGGGCTGATCGCCGACCCATCCGGGTGCGAGCGCGGAATACTCCTCGCTCACCGGTCCGAGGTCGGCCGCGAGCACCAGCGGACCGCGCAGGAACGCGACCACGTTCGGATCGTCATGCAGCGGCTCCGTGCGCACCGCCATCGGCAACGTGAGCTCGATGCGGTCGCCGGTCTTCCAGCGCCGGCGCAGGACCGCGTACCCATCCTGCGGCGCCACGGTGAGGGGCTTGCCGTTCACGGCAACGCGCGCTTGCTTGCACCAGCCGGGAATTCGCAAGGCGAGCGTGAGCGCCTGCGGCCTCGCGACCTCGGTGACCGTGAAAGCGACGCGCTCCGACTGGGGGTACTGCGTCTCGAGCGCGAACTTCACGCGGCGCTCGCGCCACTCGAGCGTCGAGGGAATGTAGAGATTGACGTTGAGCCGGTCGCCGCTCTGCCAGTAGATCGAATCGCCGTGCTTGGAGTGGCTCTCGAGGCCCGTGCCGACGCAGCACCAGAAATCGTTCGTGCGGCTCGAGAACTCGCGCCGCGCGCCCGAGATGAGCGGCATCATGTAGGTGAACATGCCGCTCGCCGGATCGTGATGCGCGAGGATGTGATTGAAGTGCGCGCGCTCGTAGAAATCGAACCAGGCGGCGTCGGGCTGCCACGCGTACAGATGGCGCGTCAGCTTCAGCATGTTGTGCGTATTGCAGGTTTCGCAGGTCTGCTCGGTGAGGTACTTCGAGAGCGGCCGCTCGAAGTTCTCGCGATCGGAGTTGCCGCCGATCGCGTAGGAACGGTTCGAGGTCACGCTCTGCCAGAAGAAGCGTGCGGTCCGCGCGCGCCGCTCCTCGCCCGTGAGCTCGTAGAGGCGCGCTTCGCTGATGAGCTTCGGAATCTGCGTGTTCGAGTGCACGCCGTCGAGTTCGTCGCGGCCGTCGGCGAGCGGATCGAGAATGCGGTGATGGGTGAGCCGGCCGGCAAGCTTCAGCCAGCGATCATCGCCGGTGCGGGCACTGAGTTCCGCAAAACTTTCGGTTACGCCGCCGAATTCGGTCTCGAGCACCCGCTCGACCTGCGCGTCGCTCAAGTGCGCGAACACGCGATCGAGATAGGCGCTCATGCCGATCGCGATCGGACGCGCGCCGGTATTGCCACAATAGCGCTCGGCATCGAGGAGGCCCGCGAGGAGCTTGTGTACGGTGTAGAGCGGCGACCACACGCCATTCAGGTTGAAGGGGGCGCTGCGGATTTCGCCGCGCATGAGTTCCGGAAAGATCGCCTTGCCGTTCTCAATCGCCTCGCCGTTCTTGCGGGTGAACGCCGAGACGTAGCCGTCGCCGCTCGCCTGCTGGCAGAGCTTGAGTTCCCCGACGATGTAGTCGACGCGCCGCCTGCACTCGCTCTCGCCGACCTGGGCGTACATGAGCGAGCAGGCGCTCAGGTAATGGCCGAGCGTGTGACCCGCCAGCGATTCGCTTTCCCAGCCGCCGTAGATCTCGCCCTTCGGCTTCAGGCCCGAGTTCGTGCGGAAGTTGTGCAGCAGCCGGTCGGGTTCGAGTTCGAGGAGGTAGCGGCGATTGGCTTCGACCGCATCGAGAAAGGGCGATGCCGTGAGGCGCACCGATTCGAGCGGCAGCGGCGTCGCGCGAATGATGGGCGCGCGTGTCGGAGTCTCCGATGTTGCCTGCGCACTGTCGGCCCAGGGAATGAGCAAAGCCGGCGAGTAGGCCGCGGCCCTGAGGACGCGCCGGCGTGATCGTCGAGTGGCCCGTTTCATTCGCTTGCCAGTGTGCGAGCGCAGGTTACGCCGTCGGCTTCACGTTGGCGTTCATCTGGAAGAGATTGGTCGGGTCGTAGCGGTTCTTGAGCTTCACCAGCCGGTCGTAGCTCGCGCCGTAGTTCGCGCGAATGCGCCGCTCCGGATCTTCATTGGAAACCTCGTTGACGTAGAAGCCTTCGGTCATCGGCTCCATCACCTTCCACGACGCGCGCGCCCATTGCATGCCGGGATCCCTTTCTGCGGGCTTGTCCCAGAAGCTCATGATCACCATGCTGTAGGTCGCATCCCGGTGCTGGAACGCGGCGCTGCCCGGTTTCACGCGCGCGATGGCGCCGCCCGCGTGGGCGAACAGGATGGCGGACTGGCCTACCCGCGTCGCCGCGAGCTGATCGACGGCGGCATCGAGCGTCTTCGCGTCGAGCTGCTTCAGGTACCCGGACTTGATGTAGTAGGCGCGGCCGATCGGAAAGTTGTCGTCGCCACTTTTCTGGATCGCGATGTACGGCATCGGCCGGACGCCGTCGACGAGCGGTTTGCCGAACTTGCGCAGGGGCGCGAGGATGCGTTCGCCTTCAGCGATCGCGCCGCTGTAGCAGATATCGAAGACGACTGTGCGCTTGCCGTCCGGCGTCGGCACGAGGAGTGCGTCCGCATAGAGTTCATCCGGTGCCCGCGCAATGTAATCGGCAAAGAAGTGCAGGACTTCGCGTGCATCGGCGAATGAATAGACCAGGGGTCCCGCGAGCACGGTCGGGTCGACCGGATGCATCCGGTACTCGAAGGACGTGACGACGCCGAAATTGCCGCCGCCGCCGCGCAGGCCCCACAGGAGCTCCGCGTTGTCGGTTTCGCTAGTCTGCACGAATGTGCCGTCCGCCGAGACGAGTTCTGCGGCGCGCACGTTGTCGCAAGCGAGGCCGAAGCGCCGGCCGAGGCGGCCGAAACCGCCGCCGAGCGTCAGTCCCGCCACGCCCGTGTGCGAAACCGTACCGGCCGTGGTTGCAAGGCCGAATGCCTGCGCCTCGCGATCGAACTGACCGAGCAGCACACCGGGTTCGACGCGCGCGGTACGCGCCAGCGGATCGATGTGCACGCTCTTCATGGGCGTGAGATCGATCATGAGGCCGCCTTCGCAGACGGATTGCCCCGAGAGGCTGTGCCCGCCGCCGCGAACTGCGACGAGCAGATGGTTGGCCCTTGCGAATTTGACGGACTGGATCACGTCCGCGGCGCCGGCGCAGCGCGCAATCAAGGCCGGCCTGCGGTCGAAAGCGCCGTTCCAGACCCTGCGTGCGGAGTCGTAGCCGTCCTGTCCGGGCAGCAGCAGCTCACCGCGCAGGCTCGCCCGCAAATCGTCGATCGCCGTCGATTGCAGGAGGACCTGCTTCCCGCCGGGCCCGGCCGCCGCGACTTCGGAGGCAAGGCCGCGTCTGAGTGGCAGGGATGCGGCAGCGAGGGCAGCGACGGCCGATGTGCAGAACGTTCGTCGTTTCATCATGGTGTTGCTCTCGTTATTTTTCTCCGGGGCGCATCGGCAGCGCGCCGCGAAGAATACTGCGAAACGGGCCAGGACTTCACCGATAATGCCGACCCAGCCATGATCCTCGCCGCGACGCTTCTCATCATCGCCCTGTCGCTGTATGCGCTCCTGCGCGAGGCGGACGTACGGCTGGTCCTTTTCCTCGCGGGTCTCGCGCTGGCTTCACTCGCGCTGAAGCCGCTCGTCATCCTCGACACGTTTCTCTTCGAGATGGGCAATGGCAAGACCATCGGCCCGATCTGTTCGGCGATGGGTTACGCCTGGGTCCTGCGCGCGACCGGGTGCGACCAGGCGATGGTACGGCTCCTGCTGGCGCCGACGCGCGGCATCCGCTGGCTCCTGATCCCGGCCGGCTGCGCCGTCGGCTTCGTCACCAACGTGGCGATCACCAGCCAGACGGCGAGCGCCGCCGCCGTCGGTCCGATCCTGATTCCGCTCATGCTGGCAGCCGGCTACTCGCCGCTGGTCGCCGCCGCGACCCTGGTGCTCGGCTGCTCGGGTGGCGGAAGCCTTCTCAATCCGGGCGATGCGGACCTCGTCGCGATTCACGAGTCGAGCGGGGCGCCGATGCAGCTGGCGCTCACCGCGATGTTCCCCCCGCTCGTCAGCGGCTTTGCAGTAGCGGCCATCTTCTTTTCGTTCCGGTCGCGCAAGCCGACGGTGAGCGTGGACGCGACGGCTGCAGCCGCGCAGGTGCCGATAGAATGGTCGAAGGCGCTGCTGCCGCCGATCCCGATCCTGCTCATCTTCCTGATGCTGCCGGGCGTCTTCCTTCCGGTGTTCCCGCCGCCCTTTGAAAAGGGCCTGCCGGTGTCGCACGCGATGATCGCCGGCACGATGATCGTGCTCCTCGTGCACCGGCGTGATTTTTCCCAGCAGGTGAAAGCGTTCTTCGAGGGCATGGGCTACGCCTACATGAACATCATTTCGCTCATCGTCACCTCGACCTGCTTTATCGCCGGCATGACGGCGACGGGGCTGACGGAGAAGCTGGTGCACCTGGTTTCGGGGACGGGCGCCTTGGGGAAGATCGCGGCCGGTGTCCTTCCGGGAACGCTCGCCGTCATTTCCGGCACGGGCATCGGGCCGAGCGTCGCCTTCGCCAAGGCCGTGTTGCCTTCGCTCACGCACGATCTCCCGCTCGCGCTCGATCTCGGGAGCCTCGCGGCCATCGCTTCGAGCTTCGGGCGCACCATGTCGCCGGTCGCTGCGGTCGTGATCTTCACCGCGACGCTCACGGGCGTTTCGACCTGGCAACTGATCCGGCGCGTGGCGCCGGCCCTGATTGCGGGCTACGTCGTCGTGCTCGCGGTGATGATCCTGAAATAGGAAATGGGGACATTCCCGATTTCCGGCGCTTGCAACCGCCGATTGGAAATCAGGAATGTCCCCATATCCGATTTCAATCGCGATGCGCGACGTGCTTGGCCGTCGGTACGTGCGTCGCGAGCCGCGTGCCGGCTTCCTCGGCCATCTGCGCGCTGCGGGCGAAGGGATTGATGAACGACTGGGCGCCGTCGAGCACGCGCTTCGCGAGGGTTCCGCCCGCGACCTGGTAGACCGGCGTCGGAAAGAGGGCCTGGGTCACGATGCCTGCGAACTGGCGTGGATCGGCGCCGGCGGCATGCACGAGACGCATCGTGTCCCAGAGGCTTTCGACGGCTGAGCCGACCAGCACGTTGCCCGCAAGCTTCACCACGTTCGCCGTGGCCGGATCCTTGCCGACGACCTCGACGCGGCCGAGTTCCTCGAGCATCGGGCTGACCTGGCGGACCGCCGCTTCGGCGCCGGCCACCGCGAGCACGAGCCGGCCGGACTGCGCCGCCTCTGGAGGACCGAAGACCGGCGCCGATACGTATTGCTGGTTGGCCGCGGCGTGCACCTGCGTGAGTTTCAGCGCAATACGGTCGCTTGCCGTGCTCATGCCGACGTGGATGAGGCCGCCGAGCCCCTGGCAAAGGAATTCGCCCTGTGGCCAGAGCACCTCTTCGAGCGCCGCGTCGTCGGAGAGCATCGTGATGAGGACGTCGGCGTGGCAGGCGAGCTTGGGGTTCTCGACGACGAAGGCGCCCTCGCGCGCGATGGCTTCGGCGCGCGCCCGCGTCCGGTTATAGACCAGCAGGTAGTGACGGGCCCGCAGCAGCCGCCGCGCCATCGGCAGGCCCATGCTGCCGAGCCCGATGAAACCGATACGCACGCACACACCCGATCGGCAATGGGAGCGTCATCTTAGCGGCTTGCAGAACGGCTGTCAGGCCGATGGCGCGCTCGCGGGCGGGAATTGCACCGGTTTCAGTAGCCGTGCGGTTCCTGGGCCGTCTTCGCGTCTTCCATCGGGTAGGTCTTGAGGTCGGACGCGGCCGGTGTCTGCTCGGGCCCGACCGCTTGCGGCGCGCTGGCGTCGCGAACTGGCGACTTCGTCGTCGCCACCTTGGCTAGCGCCGCCAGAAAGCGCTGGCCCGACTCGGGCGGGAGCGGAGCGCTGGCGGCGAAGATCTCATCGACGGCCACGTTCTTCTTCTGATAGTAGGAAGCGTTCGATTTGTGATCGATGGTGAGCGCCGAACCGTCGATCGCGAGGCCGGCGAAGAGGCCCTTGCTGCGCGAATAGGAGTAGATCTCGGCGCGGAAGTTGATGTCGGTGCTGCCCGTCGCGGAACGTCCGACGGGGCCTGCGGCGACGGACGCGTCCGCGCCGAGCGTCATCTTGCCGCCGCTGATGCCGTCGACGCTCGCCTTCGTGGTGAAGACGAGAATGATGTCGGCCTGCTGCACGCCGGCCTGCCACCCGAAGCTGCCGCCGTTGAGCGAGACGAAAACGGGATTGCTCCAGCGTCCGCTTGCATCGCGCACGACCAAGAGGCCCTGGCCGTGCTTGGCCCCGGCGACGAACCCGGCTTTCCACAAGTCCGGAATGACCGCGATGCCGTAGGCGCGCTCGAGCAGCCAGTCCGGCACACGCTGGTCGGGCATGCCCTGCATCTCCTCGAGGGCCTGGGTCGCGGTGAGCACGCGGGCTTCCTCGCGGTTGCCGGCGAGTGCGTTGACGGCGTAAAGCGACGTGCACAGGGCGAGCGATGCGGTGATCGCGGCGCGACGAAACAAGCGGTTCATGACGTTACCTCGGGTCTTGGGGCGCATCGAAGGACCTCGCGCAAGTCTAATTGTTCCGCTCGCGGACCGCGACGGGCGCCGCCATAATGACTTGCACCGCGTTCGAGTAACGATTACACGCCGGAGCCCTCATGCCGACCCTGAAGCGCCGCTCACTCGACGCTGCGTTCGCCTGCCGGATCGCGCTCTTCGCCGTCCTGGCCGCGCCCGCCGCGCAGGCCGAGTGGTACCACCGCGTCGACGACGGGATCATGGGCACCCGCATCACGGTGGAGCTCTGGGCGGATGATCCGGTGCAGGCGGATCGCGCGATCGAGGCCGTCCTCGCCGAGATGCGCCGGGTCGACGAACTCATGAGCACCTACAAGCCGACGAGCGAACTCTCGAAAGTGAACGCCGGGGCCGCCCGGCATCCCGTGGCGGTGACGCCGGAGCTCTTTCACCTGCTCGAGACGTCCCTCGAGTACTCGAAGGTCACCGAGGGCGCCTTCGACATCACCTACGCGAGCGTCGGCTACCTGTACGACTTTCGCAAGCACGTGCATCCGACCGAACAGGCGATCGAGCAGGCGCTGCCCGGGATCAACTACCGCCACGTGTTGCTCGATCCGGCGCATTCGAGCGTGCGATTTTCACAAGCGGGCGTGCGGATCGACCTCGGCGGCATCGCCAAGGGCCACTCGGTCGATCGCGCCATCGCCCTTCTCGAAGCGATGGGGATCCGTCATGCCGCGGTGAGCGCGGGCGGCGACAGCCGCGTCATCGGCGACCGCTTCGGCAAGCCCTGGATCATCGGCATCCGCAATCCCCGCGCGGCCGATCCGGACGCCGTCATCACGCGCATTCCGCTCGAGGACGCGGCGATCTCGACGTCGGGCGACTACGAGCGCTATTTCGAGGAAGGCGGCGTGCGTTACCACCACATCCTCGACCCGAAGACCGGTCACTCGGCGAGCAAGGTGCTGAGCGCCTCCATCATCGGACCGACGGCGACGCGCACGGATGGCCTGTCGAAGACCGCGTTCGTGCTCGGGCCGGAGGAAGCGCTGCGCATCATCGACAAACTGGATGACGTTGACGCCGTCTTCGTGACGCCGGACGGCCGCGTCCTCTACTCGAAGGGCCTCGAACCGCCGCACTGAAAAAGGGGACAGATTTATTTTCTCGAGTACCTGGGCGTCTGCGGCAGAAACCCGAGAAAATAAATCTGTCCCCTTTTTCAGAACCAGAAGGAGAAGTAGAGCTGCGTGACGTTTGCGGTGAAGCTGTAGAGCGGCTCTTCGCCCGGCGGGCCGCCGGCCGGGATGTTGCGGAAGTTGTCGTAGTCGAACTTCATGATGTCCCAGTGCAGGTTCACCGAGCCCTTCTTGATGAAGTGCCAGTCCTTCTTCAGGAACAGGTACGACGCCTCCATGCCGATGGCGTTGCTGTGGAACGTCGACAGCTCCTTGTCGCGGGCGAGGAAGTTTGCGAAGTCCGCCCTGGGGAAGAGGTCGCTGTAGAAATCCGCCTGCGTCTGCTTGTAGAAGCGGTAGTTGACGTCGAACAGCCAGTCGTCCTTCCAGGGATAGGTGTAGCCGATCTGCGCCGTGTGCGCGTGCACCTTCCAGGTATCGGTGAAGAAGCGGTATTCACCGTAGACGGCGGCGCGGAACGGCAGGTGATAACGCGCGCGGATGGCCGCCGCATTGCTCGTGTGCGTGCGCGGATAGACTTCGGCCTGGAAGCTGAACCCGGTGCCCGACGTCGGATCGACATAGCGGACCGAGCGATACGGGTTGTTGAGGAAGCCCTCATCCGTGATCGCTTCGTAGCTTGCGCCGATGATCAGGTTCTTGGTGATGATCTGCGACAGGCCAAGCGAGTAGTTGCGCGTGTCGGTGCGCGGCGCAAAGGTCGGGTCACCGCGCTTGCCGACGACGTTCCAGCCCCGCTGGTAGCCGAGCGTGATCGTCGTGAGATCGCCGAACAGGTCCTGGCTGATGGAGGCGTAGGCCGTGTCGGCCGTGTAGTCCGGCTCGTCGCTATTGGTGTAACCGAGGCTGTAGGTCGTCTTGCCGCGGACATAGTCCGCGCCGACGCTCCACTGCTTGCGCGTTTCCTTGTAGGGGCTCGCCGTCGTCATGACGTCGACCGACGCGCTCGACACCATGTCTTCGTACCAGTTCACTTCGACCGACACGCGCTCGGCAAAGCCCTTGCGCACGAGGATCGACGGCCCCTGAATCGTCACGCCGCCGCCGGAGTAGCGGTGCCAGAGAATGTCAGCCCGGTCTTCCGGCAACACGGTCGCATGCGCGCCGGCAGGCCACAGCGCCGCGAGCAGCGGCACGAGTGCCAGCAGCCGTCGCGCGATGGAGCCGGCCCGGACCATCAGTTGCAGCCGCAACCGCCGCCCGCGGCACCCGATGCGCCGCGTGCGCCTTCGCGCGCGTCGCGTACGTGCGAGAGGTAAGCGATGGAGACCGGATCACGCCCCCAGCTCATGATCGGATCGGCGAGCCGGTCGCGCTCGTACGGCTTCACCCAGGGCTCGACGTGGCTGCAGGCCACCGAGCCGGCAGCGAGCGCGAGCAGGAGGAGGGCGCGGAGCGATCGCATGTGCAACCTCCCCTATTCCTTCACGAGCGTGCGGATCTGGTTCAGGAACTCGTTCTCGTCGCCCGGCTTGTAGCCATGGTGCACGTAGCGGACGCGCCCCTTGCGGTCGACGATGACGCTCGAGGGCATCGCGCTCACTTCGTAGAGCGAACTCACCTTGTTCTCCTTGTCTAGGAGAATCGGGTAGGTCACCGGCGTCTTCCTGAGATAGCCCTCGGCGTCGGTCGAATCCGGCTCGACGTTGACGCCGACCAGCGTGAAGCCGAGCGGCTTGTACTTCTTGTACATCTGGTCGAGGAGCGGCATCTCCTGGCGGCAGGGGCCGCACCAGCTCGCCCAGAAATTGATCATCACGACCTGGCCCTTGAGCTTCGCGAGCGACATCTGCCCGCCGGCGCGGTTCGCCAGGGTGAAGTTGGGCGCCGGCTTCGAGGCGCTGCCGCCGGCAATGGCGGCAGCGGCGAGGAGAAGGCCGGCGACGAGGCCGCGCAGCCATGAAGTCCTGCTTCCATTCTTGAGCAACATGCGAGGCAACCTCTCTAGAAGAATACGGTGAATCCGATGTTGGCATCGAGATTGTGCGCGACCTTCTCGAGCCCCAGGAGCGAGCTCCGATAGGCGTGATCCCGCACGTCCAGGTGCAGGGCCAGCCAGTCGCTCACCAGCATCCGATAACCCACGCCCAGGGCGATGGTGAATTCATCGTCGCCCGCGAACCGCGTGCCTCCGACGCCCGCCGTGACGTACAGGGCGGTGTTAAAGGCGCGCTTGCGGCCGACGAACATCTCTCCGGGCAGGAAGTTGTAACCAAAGGACACGTCGTAGTACGTGAATTGCCTCTCACCCCGGGTCAGATCGAAATTAAAGAAGATTTCTGCCGCGTTGCGGCTCACCGTCGTCTGGCCGATGGTCGCTTCCGTGAAGAAGTCCTCGGAAATGTGATACGCAAGTCGCAGGCCGTAGGACGGGTTGGCGTCGAAGTCCTCGACATTGATGACGCCGCCGAACACCCCGATCTCGAAATTCTCGCGGTCGATCTTCGGCACCTTCACCTTGCGCCGCTCGACCTCCGGCTCGATGACCGGCGGCTGGTCCTGTTCTTCCGTGTCGCCCGACGGGACGCTGTCCGCGGCCGGATCGGCATCCGCGGCGCGGACCGCCGTCGCCGGCAGGCTCGCGAGCGCGAGGGCGGCACTTGCGGTCAGAAGAAAAATGCGAATCCGGCTTTCCATTCTTCCACTTCCTGGTTGTCGTCACGGTTGGTGAAGACCACGTGCCAGCGATATTCGGCACGCGCAATGAACTGTCGCGTCAGGTAGAACTTGACGCCGGCGCCGACGTAGGCGATCTGGTCGGTGCGGCTGTCGAGCTGCTGGGCGAACTGCGCCTTCGGCTCCAGGCGCAGCACGCCGGTCCCGAGGCCCACGAACGGCGTGAAGCGGTTCAGTATCTTCACGTCCGGCATGATGATCGAATGCACGATGCCGATGTCGATGATGTACTGGTTCGTCTGGTCGCCAAGGATGTGCGAGAGGTGCAATTCCGTCGACAGGCTTTCGTTGAGCGAATAGCTGCCGTAGCCTGAAATTGCGTTCGCGCCGCCGAAGTCGCCGACTTCGAGTCCGAATTCCCAGTCGTGGTTCGTGAAATCGACGAGCGACGGATCCGCCACCGGCAGGAGCTCACCCGTGCCTTCGAGCGTCCGCGCCATGTCCCGGCGATGGACCCAGCCCTTGATTCCGCCTTCCGTGCGCACCTGGTACCAGTCGGTCCGGCGCATGACGATCGCTACCGTGGCGCCGCGCTCGACCACCTGGGTGACCGGATAGCCGCGCCCCGGGCCCGTCCTCAACTCGATGAAGGGGTCCGCGACCTGAACTTCCACCCGGCGCTCGGCACCTTGGACCGTTCCTGCATTCAGTATGGTTGCTGCGAGTAGTAGGAGCAGGATCGGTCGCATTCGGTCAGTTCACAGGCGCCATGAACGGATCGTTGTAGTACTGGCCCCCGAGATCCAACCACTCGGCAACGAGGCGCAGCTCCGCGGCGGACATGTAGTTAGCATGTGTACCAGTCGCCGTGAACCGGCTGAAGAACCGGGTCGATGCGTTGGCACCCGCCGCACTCATGGACGGGGCCACCGTCACCGGCACCATCGTGGGCAGCCCCGTCACGGGGTCGATGGGTCCAGGGACGGTCCTGTCCTGAAGCGCGCCCATAATAAGCTCCTGTTCGTTATCCGTGAACAGTAGTTCGCGATATGAGTTGACCTGCAGGTTGTTGTCGTTCGACGCGCCGCTCGTGAGCTCGAGCTGGCCGGCCGGCAGCTGCACGGCCGCGGCGGCGTCGCGATTGTTGTGACAGAGCACGCAGGTGTGATCGGTGAGCACCAGGCCGGTCACCGGATCGACCGTCTGGCGGAGCTTGTCCCACAGCGGCTGGACGTTCGCGAGGTAGTTGATCGTGATGCGGCAGGTCGACTGCCACGCGGTGATGCAATCGCTGCGCACAGGCGCGGGCGTCGTGAATTCCGCGTCATTGTAGAGGAAGGCGAAGCTCGCATCCTTCGCGCGCCCGGCCGACGCCGGATCCGTCCACACGTCGTCGTAGACGACGTTCACGCTCGGATTGAGCGCGGTCCCATCGAGGCGCGTGCGCGTCTCGGCCATCGTTTCGCCCTGGTTCGCGAAGAGCGCGGGATCGGTGTTCGGGAACGGCGAGCCGGTGGTCGGCGCGCCGGGATTCGCCGCGGCATAAAGGCCCGGGCGGCCATGCGGCTCGGGCGGCATCGTGTTCGTGCGATGGCAGCCGTTGCACTTCAGTTCCTCGCCCGCGATCACCTGCAGCCAGTGATTGTGGCGCTGGCTGATGCGGTGTCCGTTGGCGTCGAGCACCGTGATGCCGAAGGCGACGTTGGCGGGCACCTTCACGCGCACCGAACCGTCGGGTTCGACCGGCGCGTACTCGAGGATTTCGCGCATGAAATTGGTCGTGCCGAAGGAGTCGTTGTCGATGTCGCGCACGTCCTCATCGGGCAGCGACACGGCTTTCTCGATGCGGATGAAGCGCGCCGGGCGCTGCGCGGCGGTCGCCTGCGCGGGATCGCGCACGGCCGCGATGCCGCCCGGCGCCGAGTCGACGCCGTCCAGATCGTAGACGCTGCCGATGTTGAGGATGCCGACCGCCTCGGCGACGAGATTCGGGTCGAAGTCGACGCCCGGCACGCGGTCGAGGATGACGGGCGGCAGGGTCGTCGCCTGCGCGAGCACCGCATCGGTGTACATGAAGCCGTCGTCCGGTACAAAGAGCGGCTGCTGCGTGTTGTCCGACGCGTTGTAGACCCAGATGCCGTAGACCGGCTGCGATTCCTGCAACGTCATGATGTTCGCGGAGGTGCAGGGGACATCGTTCATGCCCTGGAGCACGCGGCAGGGACTCCAGCTGACGAGGTAGCGGTTCGAACCGTCCTGCAGCGGGAACGCGGAGCTGAAGCGGCCGCCGGGCGAGGGGCCGGAGAACGTACGCACGTCGGTGATCGTCAGGCGCGCCTGCGCCGGGCCGGCGGCGCCCGCGTTCGCGAGCGTCGGGTGCGTATTGTCGACGAAGCCGTTGCCGTCGATCGTGATGAAGTCGCCGCCGAGCTGCGTGCCGTCGTACGGCCGGATGAGCGCGACGAGCTTGCCGTCCGGGCGGCTGCGCGGCTTCATGAATTCGATGGTGCTGCCCGCCGGATCGGTCGGCGCGACCTTGGTGCCCGTATTGTGGCTGTACTTGCCGTAGAGGAGTTCAAGGCCGGTGCCGTCCGGATTCATCTTATAGAGCGAGAAGGCGTCGTTGCCGCCGGTGTTGTCCCAGCGCGTGAAGACGATCTGCCCGTTCGCCAGTACCGACGGATCGAGATCGTGGTTCTGGTTGAACGAAACCTGGTGGATGTTGGTGCCGTCCGCGTCCATGACGTGCAGCACGAACGCCGGCTCGTTGCGGTTCTCATCCTGCGCGGGAAACTGCTGCTTGCCTTCATCGAGCAGGATCGCCTTCGATTGCCGCTGGCGGGTGGACGAAAAGATGATGCGTCCGTCCGGCAGGTAGTGGGGCGCGATGTCGTGGCCCTCGTCGGCCGTCGTGTCCGACACGATCACGCGCCGGAGCGTATCGGTCTCGAGGTTGTACTCCCAGATACCCCAATTCGGCGGGTCCCTGAGCTCCTGGTTCGGATCGAGTTCCTTGCGCAGCGCGAATACGACCGTCTTGCCGTCGTAGGAAACGTTCAGGTCGCGGACGTCGCCCTTGCCCTCGGTGATGACGCCCGTGATGTTCTTCTCGGCCGATGTCGAGTCGGCACGCGCGCGCACATAGACGTCGCCGCCCGGCAGTTCCGGCAGCAGCTCCCGTGCATCCGGATCGACGGCGTTCATCGTGGCCTGGCCCGTGAAGTCCGGGACCGGACGCTTGACGTAGACGAGTGCGAAGTTGAGCGCCACCGGATCCGGATCCTGGCCGCTCGCGATGTCGACGTTGCTGCCGCCGCAACCGCCGAGCGCAAGAGTCGCGACCGCAGCAAGTGCGATCGCCGCCGGCTGGCGGGCGCGCAGGAAGTTGCCGAGCTTCGAGATATTCATGGGTCAGTCCTTGCGAGATGCGGGCGCCGCCGGGGCGATGCCGTGGGCGGTCGACGGGCGATCGAGTGCACACACTTAAACGGCGCTCATGATTGACGCGGGGAGCCGGCCCTACCGTTAACGACATCACAGAAGGTCGCACCGATTTGGTGTGGTCTCAGCAACATCGTCGCCGCCCGATTTTGTGTCCGAGTTCGCATCTTGTCCCGAGCACCGGGAGGTGCATTAAACCCTGTGATTTACGGCACAAGAATACACGCGCGACATAACGGTTGGTAACTGTCTCCGAGTGGAGACGTCGTTGTCTTGAGACAGTTACACGCGCCGAACGAGGTGCGTATATTCCGCCGCGGCCTGATGGGATACGTCACGTGGAACCAGCCATGAACACGATGAACAAGTTCGAAGCGAATGGGAGTGAAGGCCGCGCGCGGCGCCGTCGCACTCTCGGTGCGTTGGTCGGAGCCTGCGCCCTCGCGTTCGCGATGAGCGGCGCCCATGCCGACTCGCGCGATCAGGCAAAGCGAATTCACGACCGCATCGCCGGCGTGCCGCCGGATGCGGCGACGCTCGATGCGATGGCGGCTGACATCCAGGGCGGCAACCCGGCGGCGGCCGCGCAGAAGGCGATGGACGCGAGCGCCTTCTATACGGTGACGCTGAAGAACTTCGTCACCCCCTGGACCAACCGCGACCAGACCGTGTTCGCCCCGCTCAATGACTACACGGCGACCGTCATCGGCATGGTGCGCGACGACGTGCCGTTCAACACGGTGCTGTCGGCGGACCTCGCCTATGTCGGCAATTCGGGCCTGGGCCTGCCGGCCTACTCGGTGTCGAACAACGATCACTACCAGCAGCTCGAGGACCGCGGCCTCGACCTCAAGGCCTCGCTCGTCTCGAGCACGCAGTCATCGCTAAACGGCCTGCCGGCCGCCGCGACCGCGGGCGTCATCACGAGCCGTGCGGCCGCCCAGGCGTTCTTCATCGCGGGCACGAACCGCGCGATGTTCCGCTTCACGCTCCTGAATCACCTCTGCAAGGACATGGAGAACGTCCACGACACGACGCGCCCGCCGGACAAGATCCGCCAGGACGTCGCGCGCAGCCCGGGCGGCGACAGCCGCATCTTCCTGAACGGCTGCATCGGCTGTCACAGCGGCATGGACCCGATGGCCGAAGCGTTCGCGTACTACAACTTCGACGAGACGCAGGCCCGCATCATCTATACGGCAGGCGCCGTGCAGCCGAAGTACCTGATCAACTCCGACAACTTCAAGTCGGGCTTCGTGACGCCCGACGATCACTGGGAAAACCGCTGGCGCGCCGGCCCGAACCAGCTCCTCGGCTGGGACCTCGCGTTGCCGGGTAGCGGCAATGGCGCGAAGAGCATGGGCCAGGAGCTCGCCTCGAGCGACCAGTTCGCGCATTGCCAGGCGGAGAAGGTGTTCAAGAACGTCTGCCTGCGCGCGCCTGGCAACATCCCGGACCGCGGCAAAGTCACTTCCATGGCGGCGTCGTTCAAGTCAGGCGGCTACAAGATGAAGCAGTTGTTCGCCGACGCCGCCGTTTACTGCATGGGCGATTGAGGGAGTTCCGAACCATGAACCGCTCGACAGGCTCGACTTTCCTTCTTTCGGCGCCGCGTGCGCTGCTCGGCGCGTTCCTGCGCCGCGCAGGCTTGCTGCCGCTCATCGCCATGCTCGCCCTCGCAGGTTGCGGCGGCGGCGCGGACACGGTCGTGAATCCGATCATCAATCCGCCGGACGTGCCCGGTTACACAGGACCGGCGCCGCAGAACGCGGACGTGCAGGCGTTTCGCATCAATCTCTGGGAGAACATCAAGGCGAACAACCGCTGCGGCGCCTGTCACGGCACCGGCGGCACCGCGCCGATCCTGTTCGCCCGCAACGACGACATCAATCTCGCCTACCAGGCCGCGAACGGCGTGGCGAACCTCTCGGATCCGAGCTCCTCGCGCATGGTCGTGAAGGTCTCGGGCGGCCACAACTGCTGGCTGTCCTCGACCCAGGCCTGCGGTGACATTCTCACGACCTGGATCCAGAACTGGGCCGGAGCCGCCGCGGGCGGTGGCCGCCAGATCCAGCTCGTCGCGCCGCCCATCAAGGATGTCGGCCAGACCAAGAATTTCCCGGACGACTCGGGCGCGTTCGCGGCCACCGTTTATCCGCTCGTGCGCCAGTACTGCTCGCGCTGCCACCAGTCGACGTCGCAGACTCCGCAGCAGCCGTACTTCGCCTCGGCGGACGTCGACGTCGCCTACGCGGCCGTCCACACCAAGATCAACCTCGACGATCCGGCGTCCTCGCGGCTCGTCGTGCGCCTGCGCGATGAGTTCCACAACTGCTGGGACAACTGCGCGTCGAACGCACAGACGATGCAGAATGCGATCATGGCGTTCGCGAACCAGGTGCCCGTGACCTCGATCGACCCGGCTCTGGTGGTGAGCAAGGCGCTCACTCTCTATGACGGTACGGTCGCCGCCGGCGGCAACCGCTTCGACAACAACGTCATCGCGATGTACGAGTTCAAGACGGGCAGCGGCCCGACCGCCTTCGATACGAGCGGCGTCGAGCCCGCGGCGAACCTCACGATCTCCGGCAACGTCGAGTGGGTCGGCGGCTGGGGCGTCAACATGAAGGGCGGCAAGGCCCAGGCGACGACCACGGCGAGCAAGAAGCTCTTCGACCTCATCAAGTCGACGGGCGAATACTCGGTCGAGGCGTGGATCGCGCCCGGCAACGTCGCGCAGGAAGACGCCGACATCGTCAGCTACTCGGGTGGCACGACCGCGCGCAACTTCACGCTCGCGCAGACGCAGTACCAGTACCAGGCCTACGGACGTTCGAGCAACACGGACGCCAACGGCCAGCCGGAACTCACGACCAATGCAATGGACCGTGACGCGCAGGCGGCGCTCCAGCACGTGGTCGTCACCTTCGATCCGGTCAACGGCCGGCAGGTGTACGTGAACGGCGTGAACACCAACGATCCGGACGCCCAGAAGGGCGGCACGCTCGGCGACTGGGACGACACCTTCGCGTTCGTCCTCGGCAACGAGGTGTCGAGCAACCGCATGTGGACGGGCGTCATCAAGCTCGTCGCCATCCACAACCGCGCGCTCACCGTGGATCAGATCAACCAGAACTTCCAGGCGGGCGTCGGCGAGCGCTACTTCATGCTCTTCAGCGTGAGCCACCTCGTGAACGTGCCGCAGGCCTACATCATGTTCGAGGCCAGCCAGTACGACAGCTACAGCTACCTCTTCACGAAGCCGACCTTCATCAGCCTCGATGGCACGGCCACGCCGGGCAACATCCCCTTCAAGGGCATGCGCATCGGCGTGAACGGCGCCGAGTCGAAGGTGGGCCAGGCCTACATCCCGCTCAACAAGCCCATCGTCGATGCGGACTACACGCCGGTGGACGGCGACCGCCTGACGAACATCGGCACGGTGGTGGCGCTCGAGAAGGGCCCGACGACGGACCTCTTCTTCCTCACCTTCGAGCAGATCGGGACGAACTCGCATGACGTCATCGAAGCGGCGCCGCCGACGCCGCCGACTCCGCCCAACCTGCCGCCGGTGTCGGACGTTGGCCTGCGTACCTTCGAGGAGATCAACGCGACCATGTCGCAGATCACGACGGTGCCCACGACCAACTCGAGCGCGAACAACACCTATCTCACGGTGAAGCAGCAGCTGCCGACGACGACCAACATCGAGGCGTTCCTCTCCTCGCACCAGGTCGGCGCCGCACAGCTCGCGATCAGCTACTGCAGCGCGCTCGTGAACGACACCACGCGGCGTGCGACGGTATTCCCGGGCTTCAACTTCGGCCCGCCTGCGGCCTCGATCGCAAAGGGTAGTGCGGATCTCATCATCAATCCGCTCGTTGCTCGCTCGCTCGGCATCAACCTGAGTTCGCAGCCGTCAACGACGACGGTGCACGACGAGCTCGACAACCTCGTCGGCCGGTTGTGCCCGAGCGGTTGTAACGGTGCGCGCACTTTGGACGTCGTCAAGGCGGTCTGCGCCGCGGCGATCGGCAACGGCGCGACGGCGATCAAGTAGGCATTCGGGTAAGACGGCGTCAACGTTTCATATTCTTGCAAAGAGAGCAGCCATGAGCATCTGGCGTAACAAGTCGAAGCGGCGCGGCAAAGGCCTCAATGAGCCGCTGAAGCACGAGTCCCACAAGCGGCCCGTGACCCGGCGCGACTTCATCGCGCAGGGCTTCCTCACCGGCGCGGCGACCGTGGTGGCTCCGTCGATTCTCGGCGCGCTCATGTATCCGCGCGTCGCGAACGCGACGCTATCCCCCGATATCCTGGCCCTGAAAGGACCGGGGTTCTGCAACATCCAGGCGGGTTCCGGCAAGATCCCGTTCATCTGCTTCGACCTCGCGGGCGGCGCGAACATCGCGGGCTCGAACGTGCTGGTCGGCCAGCAGGGCGGCCAGATGGACTTCCTCTCGACCGCGGGCTATTCGAAGCTCGGCCTGCCCGGCAACATGGTGCCGAACGCCTCGGTGGCCGGTAATTTCATCGACACGCAACTCGGGCTCGCCTTCCATACGGACAGCGCGTTCCTGCGCGGCATGATGACGAGGATCCAGCCGAGCACCGCGGCGCGCATCAACGGCGCCGTGATCGCGGCCCGGTCGGAGAACGACACGGGCAACAATCCGCACAATCCGATGTACGGCATCGCGAAGGCGGGCGCGCGTGGCGAGCTGCTGACCCTGATCGGCTCGCGCAGCTCCGATTCCGGCGGCAACTCCGCCGCTCCGGCCATGATGATGGACCCGACCATTCGCCCGACCAAAATCGATCGCACGAGCGACACGACGGGTCTGGTCGACACCGGCGAGCTGGCAAGCCTGTTGCCGCAGGCCGATACCGTGGCAGTGATGGAGTCGATGGAGCGCATCAGCGCGGCGAAGCTCGGTGTCACTGACACCAAGCTCGTCGTGCCCGGCGAAGACGCGCGCGTCAAGAAGCTGGTTCAGTGCGGCTATGTGAAGACGGCGGACCTGACCGACAACTTCGGCAACCCGAGCGCCTTGAATCCCGAGCTCGATCCGGACATCAAGGGCGCGGCCGGCATCTTCAGCGCCGCCGAATTCGATTCGGACGGCGAGTTCGAGAAGACCGCCGCGGTGATGAAGCTCGTCGTCAGTGGCTACGCTGGGGCCGGCACCGTCGAGATGGGCGGATTCGACTATCACACCGGCGACCGGATGACGGGCGAGGCCCGCGATTTCCGCGCTGGCGTCTGCATGGGCGCCTGCCTCGAGTACGCGGCCCGGCGCAATGTGCCGCTCATGCTCTATGTCTTCAGCGACGGCTCGCTCTCCTCGAACGGCACGATCGACAACTCAACCGGTGGCCGCGGCAAGGGCGTGTGGACCGGTGACAACCAGGCGACCGCCGCCGCGTTCTTCCTCGTCTTCAACCCGTCCGGGCGACCGGCGCTCTTCAGCGGTGACAGCGTGCCCGCGGCGCGCCACCAGCAGATCGGCTACTACCGCGCGAGCGGCGACATCGAAACGGCTTCGAGTCCGGCCGGTAACGCCGTGAACCTGCTGGTCGAGACAGTCCTCCTCAATTACATGGCGCTGCACGGCGAGCAGGCGAACTTCTCCACGCAGTTCCCGGGCAACGGCCTCGGCAGCGCGACGCTCCGCGACAGCCTGACGGCGTTCAACCCGATCGTAAACGGCGTCATCGCCTAAAAGACCTGCCGGCGCCGGGTCGTGCTTGAGCCAGGCACGACCCGGCGCCGTCGTTACTTTTGCCCGTTGCTTGTTGCGCCATCTCATTGAGTTGTAGCGCAAAAGTGCCGCGTGTGCGGTTGACACTGCGGTTGAACATATGCCAGCTTACGGGCGCTGCAATAAGGGCAAACTCGTCGCGAGGCGAGGGCGCAAAGCTTCCGGTCCGAAGCCTTGGCGGACAGCGGGGTTGCCAGTTGTGTGTGCTGTTCTCGACGTGACTACCCGGCCGATAGGTGGCGGGCGCACCCGCGGGGTGCGCGCGTGACGCCACCCGTGAGCGGCCGGCCATCCGGGATTGCGTGCTTGCCGGCATTTCGCCCGACCGCCTTGCTCCTCGCCGTCACGGCCGCCATCGCCGTCGCCCTGCCGTTGTATGCCGCCTCGAACCTCAAGGGGCGCGAAGCGCCCGACTTCGTCCTGAAGTCGCTGGGCGGGGAGAACATCCGGCTGTCGGAATTCCGCGGCCAGGTGGTGATGATCAATTTCTGGGCGAGCTGGGCGGGACCGTCGCGCATGGAGATGCCGCGGCTCGAGAAGATCGCGGCGACCTACCAGAGCAGCGGCTTCGTGCTCCTCGGCGTGAACATGGATGACACCGAGGCGAGCGCGACGAACTTTGCGAACGCTTACGGCATCACATACCCGTTGCTGCTCGACCTGCGCAAGGAGGTCGTGCGCGAGTACGCGGTCGAGACGGTGCCCGTGACCGTGCTCGTCGACCGCGGCGGCAGTGTCCGCTTCGTACACAAGGATTACCGCGTAGGGGCCGAACAGACCTACGTGTCCGAGATTCGTGCGCTGCTCAAGGAATAGCGCATCTGCACACAAGGGCTTCGAGACCGACCATGAGCAAGACATCAAGATCGATACTGGCCGCCCTGCTGCTGGCCGTGGCATTCGCGGGCGCCGCATGGCCGCAGGATCCGGCGGCCGCGGAGCCGCAGGCGGCCACGTCGGAAACGCCGAATGCCGATGCGGCGACGGGCGGCGATGCCGCAGCCGGCAGCGCAACGGCCGCGCCGGAGGAGTTCCGCACGCTCGATTCCGATGTGCAGGACCTGAAGAAGGAAGTGCTCGACCTGAACAAGGACCTGTTCGTGCTCGAGGAGGAGCTGCTCTTCCCCTCGAACACGCAGGTCGCGGTGTACGTATCGCTCGACGTCGGCACGTTCTTCAACGTCGACTCGGTGACGCTCAAGATCGACAACAAGGAAGTGGCGAACTACCTGTACACCGCGCGCGAAGCCGAAGCGCTGGTGAAGGGCGGCGTGCACAAGATCTACCTCGGCAATCTCAAGGTGGGCCAGCACGAGCTGGTCGCATTCTTCAGCGGCAAGGGCCCGCACGAGCGCGACTACAAGCGCGGCGCGACGCTCAATTTCGAAAAGGGCGTGGGCGCGAAATACCTCGAACTCAAGATCAGCGATCGCGTCCGCAAACTGCAGCCGGAGTTCATCATCAAGGAATGGGAGTAGGGGTTTGCTCCGGTTCCGCTCCAGCCTGGCCGCGTTCCTCGGCGTCGCGACGCTCCTCCTCCTCGCCGCGGCGGCCGGCGCGCAGGACAAGGGCACGCTCAAGCCCGTCCGCATCAAGGACCTGAGCTACGGCGAAGTCCTCTTCTACTTCTACCAGGACGACTACTTCGACTCGCTGACGCGCCTCCTCGCGGCCGAGGACTGGAATCGCATCCCGCATCACTCGGCCGACGCGGAGCTCTTGCGCGGCGGCCTTTATCTCTCGCTCGGCAATCACAACGAGGCCGGCGCGATCTTCGAGCGGCTGCTGAAGGGGCAGGTCTCGCCCGGCGTGCGCAATCGCGCCTGGTACTACCTCGCCAAGGTCTGGTACCAGCGCGGCTACTACGACAAGGCCGAGGCGACGCTGCGCCGGATCATCGGCTCGCTCCCGGAGCAGATGGACGCCGACCGGCGCATGCTCATGGCGAACATACTGCTGCGCGAGGGGCGCTACGACGACGCGATCGCTGAACTGAACGGCTGGCGCGGGCCGCCCGACTGGACCGCCTATGCGCAGTTCAATCTCGGCGTCGCGCTGGTGCGCAAGGGCCGGCTCGCCGACGCCGCGCACTGGCTCGACGGTGTCGGCACGCTCGAAACCGACAATGAAGAGCTGAAGTCGCTCAAGGACAAGGCGAACCTCGCGCTCGGCTTCGCCTACATCCAGGCGGACCAGCCGGCCGTCGCGAAGCCCTACCTCGAACGGGTGCGTCTCGACGGCCCGCAGTCGACCAAGGCGCTGCTCGGCGTCGGCTGGGCCGATGCCGCGCAGGGCGACTACCGCGGGGCGCTGGTGCCGTGGATGGAACTGCACGGCCGCAATCTGCTCGACTCCGCCGTGCAGGAGGCCTATCTCGCCGTGCCGTATGCGTTCGGCAAGCTTGGCGCGAACAAGCAGGCCGCGGACAACTACACGACGGCCATCCAGTCCTACGACGCGGAAGTCGGGCGGCTCGATGAATCCATCCAGGCGATCCGCGAGGGTCGCATGCTGAACGCCATCGTCGAGCGCGAATCGACCGGCAGGCTCGGCTGGTTCTGGCAGCTGCGGACGCTCCCTGACGCGCCCGAGTCGCGCTATCTCTATCACCTGCTCGCGACCAACGAATTCCAGGAAGGCCTCAAGAACTACCGCGACCTGCACTTCCTCGACCACGTGCTCGGCGATTGGGATTCCAGCATGGTCGCCTTCGATGACATGCTCGACACGCGTCGCACGGCCTTCGACAAGCGCCTGCCCGAAGTGGATGCAAGCCTCGCGAAATTCGATCTCGAGCGGCTCGAAGGCTCGCGCGTCGATCTCGAATCGCGGCTCGCGACGATCGACAGCACGGGCGATTTCGTCGGGCTCGGCACGGCGCACGAGCAGCAGCAGTGGCGCAAGGTCGCCCAGATCGAGGAGGCACTCGCGTCGGCGCCGCAGGATGAGGCGACGGACGCGATGCGCGAGAAGGCGCGCCTCATGAAGGGCGTCCTGCTGTGGCAGCTCTCGGATGCGTACAAAGCGCGGCTCTGGGCCGAGCGGCGGGGCCTGCACGACCTCGACGCGGCGCTCAAGGAAGCCCAGAAGCGCTGGGTGCTGGTCGAGCGCGCGCGCAAGGAATTCCCGGGGCGCACGGCGGAATTTGCCGCGCGCGTCGATGCCATGAAGCTGCGTATCGCGGCGCTGCAGACGCGCCTCGGCGCCATGTCCGAACGCCAGGGGCAGTACCTGCAGTACGTCGCCGTGGCGGAGCTCGCGCAGCAGCAGGAGAGGCTCGCGACCTATCGCATCCAGGCGCGCTACGAGCTCGCGACGATCCTCGACCGCGCGGCGAATCCGCCTCCGCCGACGCCGCCCGCGGGCCAGGCCGTGCCGACCGAACCGCCCGCCGAAACTCCGCCCGAACCGGCATCGGAGCAACCGACGCCCGAGCCAAGCCAGCCTGCCGCGACCGGCTCGCCGCAAGGCGAAGAGCCGGTCGAGGAGCCGAAGCCGTGAAGCGGCGAACGGCCCGCTGGATCCTGGTCGCCGCGAGCGCGGCGTTCGCCGCGTCGCCGTGGCTCGCCGCCGCCGACAAGAAAAAGGAATCGACGATCAAGGATCTCGAAGGCCGCCAGGTCGAAGTGCGGCAGAACGAGAAGGTCGACTCGAGCAATGAGCGGGCGATGGAAAGCTACCGCGCCTTCCTTGCGCTGAGCTCGAGCGATGCGAAGCTGCGCGCCGAAGCCATGCGCCGCCTCGGCGACCTGAATCTCGAGGCCGGCGAGATCGAGCGCGCCGAATCGGCGGTGCAGGCGAACGCCGACCTCAAGAACACGGAGGCGATCCGGCTCTATGCGGGCCTCCTCAAGGCCTATCCGAACTACCCGCGCAACGACGTCGTGCTCTACCAGCTCGCGCGCGCCTACGAGGCGAACTCGCAGTCCGAGGAGGCGCTCGCGATCCTCGACCGGCTGGTAGGCAAGTTCCCGACGAGCCGCCACTACGATGAGGCGCAATTCCGCCGCGGCGAGATCCTTTTCTCCGGCAAGCGCTACCCGGAATCCGAGCAGGCTTACGCCACCGTGGTCAAGTTCGGCCCGAAGTCGGCGTTCTACCAGCAGAGCCTCTACAAGCACGGCTGGGCGCTCTACAAGCAATCGCAGAACGACGAAAGCCTGAAGTCCTTCGGCACGCTCCTCGACCTGAAGCTTCTCGACGCGAAGTCGCCCGGGCAGCTCGCGGACATGAAGAAGCTGAGCCGCCCGGACCGCGAGCTCGTCGACGACACGTTCCGGGTGTTCAGCATCACGTTCTCGAACCTGGACGGCGCGAAGAGCGTCGACAGCTATCTCGCGAAGAGGCCGCCGAAGCCCTACGCGTACCTGCTCTATTCGCGCCTCGGCGATCTCTACATCGACAAGCAGCGCTACACGGACGCCGCGGATACCTATCGCGCATTCGTCGCCAAGGACCCGAACGACGAGCATTCGCCGAGCCTGGAGATGCAGGCGATCGACGCCTACAAGCGTGGCGGCTTCGCCTCGCTCGTGCTCGACGGCAAGAAGGAATTCGTCGAGCATTACAGCCTCGGCACGGCCTTCTGGCAGGGCCGCGATCCCGGGAAATACCCCGCGGTCGTCAAGGAGCTCAAGACGAACGTGAAGGACCTCGCGCAGTACTACCACGCGGACGCGCAGAAGAATAAAAAGCCGGAGTCGTACGCGGAGGCGGCGCGCTGGTACCGCTCCTACCTGTCATCGTTCCCGAACGATCCGGACGCGGCGGCCACGAATTACCTGCTCGCCGATACGCTCTTCGAGAGCCAGCAGTACCGCGCCGCCGCGCAGGAATACGAGCGCACCGCGTACGCCTATCCGTTTCACGCGAAGTCGGACGAGGCGGGCTTCGCCGCGCTCGTCGCCTACGAGAAGCAGGAGGCGCTCCTCAAGGGCGACGAGAAGGCGGAGCTGCACAGGCAGAACATCGACAGCGAGCTCAAGTTTGCGCGCACGTTCCCGAAGCATCCGCAGTCGAACATCGTGCTGACGCGCGCCGCGCAGCAGATATTCGACATGAACGACCTGCCGCGCGCGGTCGAGACAGGCCATGAGGTCCTCGCGCGCCAGCCGCCGGTCGACGCGCAGAAGCAGCGGACGGCCTGGACCATTGTCGGGCATTCCGAATTCGATCTCGGTCACTTCGACAAGGCGGAGGCCGCGTATGTCGAGGTGCAAAAGCTCATGCCGCCGGACGACAAGGACCGGCAGGCGATCGTCGAGCGGCTCGCCTCCTCGATCTACAAGCAGGGCGAGATCAAGAACAAGGGCGGCGACACCGACGGCGCTGTGAACGATTTCCTGCGCGTCGGCCAGCTCGCGCCGGGCTCGACGATCCGCTCGACCGCGGACTTCGACGCCGCGACGGCGCTCATCAATGCCAAGCAGTGGGAGCGCGCGATCCCCGTGCTCGAGGGCTTGCGGCGCAATTTCCCAACCAGCAAGTTCGGCCCTGACGTGACGCGCAAGCTCGCCGTCGCCTATTCCGAGTCGAATCACCCGGGCGAAGCGGCCCTGGAGTTCGAACACATCGCGGCGAATCCGGCGGAGGACCCGGCCGTGGTGCGCGAAGCCGTGCAGACCGCGGCGGAGCTCTTCGAGCGCACCGGCAACCGGCCGAAGGCGACGGCGATGCTCGAGCAGCTGGTCGCGCGCTATCCGTCGCCGCTCGACCCGGCGATCGAGGCGCGCCAGAAGCTCGCGAACTACGCCCTCAAGGACAACGACCGCGCGCGCTACGAAAAATGGCTGACGGAGATCGTCCAGGCCGACGCCGCCGCCGGGAAGTCCCGCACGGATCGCAGCCGTCTCTATGCCGCGCGCGCCTCGCTCATCTTCGCCGAGCCGACCAAGCGCGAGTTCGTGGCCGTGCAGCTGACGGCGCCTCTCAAGAAGTCGCTGGCGGCGAAGAACAAGGCGCTGCAGTCCGCCATCAAGGCGTATACGACCGCCGCGGACTACGGCGTCCCCGAGGTGACTACCGCGTCGACCTACGAGATCGCCGAGCTCTACCGCCAGCTCGCCAAGGACCTCATGAAGTCCGAGCGGCCGAAGAGCCTCTCCGGCGATGCGCTCGAGCAGTACAACGTCCTCCTCGAGGAGCAGAGCTTTCTGTTCGAGGAGAAGGCCATCGAAATCCACCGCTCGAATGCGCTGCGCTCGAAGGACGGCGTCTACGACGAGTGGGTGCAGAAGAGTTTCGACGCGCTCGCGGCGATGTCGCCGGGGCGCTACGCACGTTCGGAAACGATCGATGACTACGCCACGACACTGCCATAGCGGCGGGCTTGCGCTCGCAGCGGTCTTGATCGCGGGGTGCGCAAGCACACCCAGCGAGGAGCCCGCACCGGCGCCTGTGCCGGCGCCTGCCACTGCACCCGCGTCGAAACCGGCGCCGACGGGCGCTCCTGCGTCCAAGGCGGCGCAGCCGTCGGCCGGAACCGCGGTGCCTGCCGACGCGGCCGCGGTGCCCGCGGCTCCCGTGATTCCGGCCCGGGCCACCGCGCAGTTCACCCAGGCGATGACCCTCCTTAATTCGGGGCGGGCCGCGGACGCGGAGCTCGAGCTCAAGACGATGATCCTCGCCTACCCGGAGTATCCCGCACCGCACGTCAATCTCGGACTCCTCTACGTGCGCGCCAATAAATACGCGGACGCGGAACAGGAGTTCCAGGCGGCACTCAAAGCGAGCCCGCAGGACGCACGCGCGCTCTCGGGCCTGGGGCTTGCGTACCGCCATACGGGCAAGTTCGCCGAAGCGGAGAAGGCGTATTCGGCGGCGCTCGCGGCCGATCCCTCGAGTGCCGGCGCCACGCGCAATCTCGCGGTGCTTTACGATCTCTACCTGCAGATGCCGGAGAAGGCGCTGCCGCTCTACGAGAAATACCAGCAACTGTCGGGCGGCGGCGACAAGCAGGTCGCCGAATGGATCAAGGACGCCAGCCGTCGTGCGGGTGTCGCTCCAAGGCCCACCGATAAACCGGCCGACAAGCCAGCTGAGCAGCCGCCCGCGCCGGCCGATCAGCCTGCCGATCAGCCCGCCAATCAAGCGGCGGAAGGAAGTGGCCCATGAGAGATTCCAGGATCGCGACATTCGCGTTGGCGGCCTCGCTCGCGGCAGGCCTTGCGGCGGGACAGGACACGGCGCCGAAGGCACCTGCACCCGCGACCCAGGCGCCCGCGCCCGCTGCGAAGCCGACGCCGACGCCCGCGACCGCGGCCGAGCCTGCCGTGCAGACTTCGCCGAGCGCGAAGCCCGCAGCCAAACCGGGCGCCGACGGCAAGCGTTTCAAGACGGTCGACAAGATGGAGCTGGACGCGACGGCCGTCACTGGAAACCGGGAATTGCCCAAGGTCCTTTACATCGTGCCGTGGAAGAAAGCGGATCTGGGCGACCTTGTGGGCAAGCCCATGAATAGCCTCGTGGACGAAGTGCTCGCCCCGGTCGACCGGGACGTGTTCAAGCGCCAATTGCGCTATTACGGCGCGCTGCAGCCCGACAAGGCGGGGGCCGCGGCGTCGACGGAGTCCAAGCCTGAGAAGTAAGTCGCAGTTTTGATTGGTTTACTTAATGAAACTTGGCCGTCCCGCCAGGTGTGTCTGACAAATCAAGGTCCTAGAGGAGTCGAGGTCCATGGAGCTCTATACATTCTTCGTCAATTTCTTTCGCCAGGGTGGCGTGTTCCTCTACCCGATCGCACTCGTGTTCGCCGTCGGCGTCGCGATCGCGATCGAGCGGTTCATCTACCTCACGAAGGAAACGATCGGCAACCGCAGCCTCTGGGATGATCTGGTCCCTTACCTGCAATCCGGCAACTTCAAGGCCGCCGTCGGGCGCATCTCGGATTCGAGTGCGTCGATCGGCACGGTGCTCAAGTACGGCATGGCGCGCATCCAGAGCGCCCGCCGGCGCGATGACATCGAAAAGGCGATGGAAGAGGGCATGCTCGAGATCATCCCGCGTCTCGAGAAGCGCACTCACTATCTGTCGACGCTCGCGAACGTCGGCATGCTGATGGGCCTCCTTGGCACCGTCATCGGCCTGATCGGCGCGTTCGGCGCGGTCGCCACCGCGAACCCGGCGGAGAAGGCGAGCCTGCTCGCCGCGAGCATCTCCGTCGCCATGAACAACACGGCCTCGGGCCTCGTGGTCGCGATCACGCTCCTGCTCGCGAACATGTTCCTGGAAACGAAGACGACGCGGCTCATCGACAGCCTCGAAATCGCGTCGGTGAAATTCCTGAACGCCGTGACGGAACGCGCGGGCGGTGATGGCCCGGCCGCGCCGGCGCCGGCGCCGCGCGGCGCTTCGCCCCGGATGGCCTAGGCGATGAAGTCCAGCAAGCACGCCAGGCGGATCCTCCGCCATCACGCGCGATTGCGCGGGCGCCATGAGCTCAACATGGTGCCCATGATCGACGTGATGGTGATCCTGGTGTTCTTCCTCATCTTCACGGCCGTGTTCTCCAAGACCAACATCCTGGAACTCAACCTGCCCGCGCCGAACTCGACTCCTCCGGTCGAGCAGCTCGGGTTCCAGCTCGAGGTCATCGTGCGGCACGACCGCATCGAGATCGCGGACCGCAGCACGGGGATCCTGAAGACGCTGCCGAGCACGGCGGACGGCTACGACATGCCGGGCCTCTCGGTGTTCCTGCAGCGCGTGAAGGTGAAATATCCGGATCGCCTCGACGGCAATCTCCTGCTCGAGCACGACATCTCGTACGACACCATGATCCAGGTGATGGACACGATGCGTACCTTCGACGTGCCCGACTCGAAGACCTTCGAGAAGGCCGAGCTCTTCCCGGACGTCTCGATAGGCGATGCGCCCGAGGTGATGCAGCCATGATGTCCTATCGCCAGAAGCGCCATCGCAAGCGCTCGCACAAGACGGAAGGGCACCTGGCGCTCGTGCCTTTCATCGACATCATGACGATCATGGTGGTGTTCCTCCTGGTGCACACGGCGGACACGGACATCCTGCCGAACACCAAGAGCATCTCGATCCCGCAGTCGATTGCGGAGAAGCGGCCACATGAAACGGTGGTCGTGATGGTCACCAAGGACAGCGTGTACGTCGACGGTGCGCTCGTGAGCACGATCGGGGACATCCAGCGCACCGACGGCCTCATCATCGAGCCGCTCAAGGCGGCGCTGAAGGGCGCGTCCGACCGGGTGCTGCAGTACACCGGCCAGCAGGAGATCAAGGAACGCGAAGTCACCATCATGGGCGACAAGTCGCTGCCCTATGAGCTCGTGAAGAAACTCATGGCGACCTGCACCGACGCCGACTACGGCAAGGTGTCGCTCGCGGTCGTCGAGAAGGAGCGCGCGGCGCATCTCGCCGGCGCGTAACGGAAAGACTTTCAGGTGAATCGATGGCAGCCCTAGCCCCCTACTACCGCCAGTACAACCTGCCCTGGGCGCCGCGTGAAGCGGATGAGCAGCGCTTTCGCAGAGTGCTGCGCAACGTCCTCATTGCGTACGTGCTTCTGGCCGTGGTGCTTTTGCTCTTGCCGGTGCCGGAGCGCTCGAAGCAGCAGCAGGAGATCCCCGAGCGCTTTGCCAAGCTCCTCATCGAGCATCCGAAGCCGCCGCCGCCTCCGCCGCCGCCGAAGCCGAAGGTCGAGCCGAAGCCGGAGGTCGCGAAGGTCGATCAGGTGAAACCGCCGGATCCGTCGAAGAAGGCGCAGAAGGAGATCAACCGCCTGAAGGACGAACTCGCGGACCTGCGCGACCAGTTCCGGCCGGAAGACCTCGCGAAGACCAAGGAAGTCGACATCAAGGACGCAAGTTCCGAGCGGTCGCTCCTCACGAGCAAGGTGGGCAATGCGAGCGGCGGCATCAATACCTCGAACCTGAGCCGCGGCTACGGCGGCGGCGCGGGTCCGCTCGGCACGCACAGTGTCTCTACGATCGGCTCGCCGACCGGCATCGACGCGGGACGCGGCGGTGCGCAACGGTCGGGCAGCGGCAACAAGGCCGCCCGCACGCGCGAAGAGATCGAGATGGTGTTCGACCGCAACAAGAACGCGATCTACGCGATCTACAACCGGGCGCTGCGCGACCTGCCGGACCTGCAGGGCAAGGTCGTGCTGCAGCTCACCATCGCGCCCTGGGGCGAGGTCACCGACTGCCGCATCCTCTCGAGCGAGTTGAAGGATCCCGACCTTGAGCGCAAGCTGGTCGCACGCATCAAGCTCTTCAAGTTCGAGGAGAAGGATGTCGAGGCGCTGACCGCAACCAAGACGATCGACTTTTTCCCGGCGTAGACCCGGCATGAACATCCATTCCGAAGTGCAGTATTTCGGCGAGCTGCCGACGATCGACAAGGGCCGGTTCCTGTCGCTCTTCATGCACGAGCTCGCCGAGGAAGCGCGCTCCACGTACGGGCCGGGAAGCGAATTCGACGTGAGCGACACCCAGCACCTGCGCTTCATCAACGAACTGCAGCACCGCATGGGGCGGCTCGTCTACCAGATCCTCTCCGAGGACCCGGCGCGCCCGGCCGATGACATCATCATCCGCATGCTGCTCGCGAGCCGCGTCGACAAGACGGCCGAGCGGCTCGTGCACAACGCCTACCGGCGCGTCCTGCAATCCTTCGAACGTCACGACACGACAATCCTCGTCAACAGCTGACGTTGCGGCGCCGCAGGCGCTCGCTCCCCTTGCTATCATTCGCGGCGGATTGACGCGCACCTCCCGACTCCGGGGAAGGCGGAGGGGAGGTGCCGTGGCTGCGTCCGGCGCCAACGCGAAGGGTGTCTGCGTCGGGAAGTCCTTTCGGGATCGTAAAAAACAGGACGTTTTTTCCGAAGCCTCCAGGGATGGATTTACGGCGGTCCCGAAAGGACTTCCCGACGCAGACACCCGAACCGTTGATGTCCTGCCCGCGAATATCGCCAGACCGGACTTGCCAGACACCTCTCCTCCACCTTCCCCGGAGTTGGGCGACGAGTGCTATGTACCGACACGAGATTCAGTTTCCGCCTAAGGACGCCGCGCTCCGCGACGACGTGCACGATCTCGGCGCACTGGTCGGCGAGATCCTGAAAGAGCAGGGCGGCACGCGGCTCTTCGACCTGGTCGAGGGCGACCGTGTCGCGGCCATCCGGCGCCGCGAGGGCGATCCGGCAGGCGACAGCGCGCTCAGGGCCCGCGTCCTCGATCGCGAACCATCCGCAGCGAAAGAGCTGGTGCGGGCGTTTTCCACCTGGTTCCAGGTCGTGAATCTCGCCGAGCAGGTGCATCGCATCCGGCGCCGGCGCCAGTATTTCCTCGATTCCGCGCATCCGCAGCCGGACGGCGTGGAGGACGCGCTGCACTCGCTGAAGGCGCAAGGGCTCAAGCTCGAGGAGGTGCTGGCGCTCCTCGCCGGTACGCGCATCGAGCCCATCTTCACGGCGCATCCCACAGAATCGCCGCGGCGCACCTTGCTCCGCCAGCAGCAACGCATCGCGCGCCTGCTTGTCGATCGTCTCGACACGGGCCTTACGCCGCAAGAACGGCGCGGCATCTGGGAGCGTTTGCGCACGGAGATCACGACGAGCTGGCAGACCGAGGAGCACCAGCGCGACCGCCTGACGGTCGCCGACGAGCGCGAACACGTGCTCTTCTACCTCGCGGAGATCCTCTATCGGATCATTCCGGCCTTCTACGACGAGATCGAGTCCGCGCTGCGCGATGCCTACGGACTCGGCGACGGTCCGGTGCAGGTGCCGCCCCTGGTCTCCTTCGGCACCTGGGTGGGCGGTGACATGGACGGCAAGCCCGACGTGCACGCCAAGACCATCCGCGAAACCCTTGCGCGCCAGCAGCAGCTCATCCTCTCGACCTACTACGAGGAATGCCTGCGCCTCGCGCAGAAGCTCTCCCAGAGCGCGAGCCGCGTCGGTATCAGCCGCCCGCTGCAGCAGCGGATCGACGAATACTCGGCACTGCTGCCCGGCGCCCTGGCGATCACGCCCGCGCGCCACGACCGGATGCCGTATCGCGTCTTCCTCGGCCAGGTCGCCGAGCGCCTGCGCGCGACCTACGAAGGTCGCGCGAATCACTACGGCAAGGCGCTCGAATTGCGGCGCGACGTCGAGCTGCTCGCCATGAGCCTCGAGGAAAACCTCGGCGGCCACGCGGGCTTTTTCTCCGTGCGGCGGCTCCTGCGCCGGATCGATACCTTCGGCTTTCACCTCGCGACACTCGATGTACGCCAGCATGCGAGCGTGCATCACGAAGTGCTGGCGCAGGGATTCGACGACGCCGGCTGGCCGGCGCGCCGGCCCGTCGACCGCCTCGAGCGGCTGCAGGACGCCCTGCAGCACGATCGCGGCCCGAGCGGCGTATTCGATGCGCTCGGCCGGCGCACGCTCTGGGTCTTCGAGGCGCTCGCCCAGTGCCGCCACCGCTATGGCGCGGACGCCATCGGCGACTACGTCGTCAGCGGGGTGCACGGCGCGGACGACGTCCTCGCGGTGCTGCTGCTCGCGCGCTGGGCCGATACGACCGACCGCAAGAGCGGCGAGGTGCCGTTCGACGTGGCGCCGCTATTGTCTTCGCTCGATTCGCTCTCGCACTCGAGCGACATCATGCGGTCGCTCCTCGCGCTGCCCGTGTACCGGCGGCACCTGGAAGCGCGCGGCAATCGCCAGAGCGTGATGGTGAGCTACTCGAACAGCAACAAGGAAGGCGGCATCGCTGCGGCGCGCTGGGCCGTGCACGAGGCCTATCAGCGGCTCTTCACCGCCCACTCGGGATTCAAGATCAATCTCAATTTCGTGCACGGCCGCGGTGGTTCGGCCAGCCGCGGCGGGCGTATCGAAGCGCTGGTGCGCAGCGTTCCCGCCGGCGTCGTGCAGGGGCCGCTGCGATTCACCGAGGAAGGCGACGTCGTCAATCAGGGCTATGGCCTGAGGCCGATCGCCATGCGCACGCTCGAGCGTTCGTTTCACGGCCTCGTGCTTCGCCGCGCGCAATCCGGGGAGCCGGAAACCTCCCGGCGCCTCTACGAGCAGGTGATGCGCACGCTGGCTGCCCACAGTCTCGAGAAGTACCGCCGCCAGGTGTACGGCGATCCGGGCCTGTATCGCTACTTCCGCGCCGCGACGCCGATCGACGTGATCGAGCGCATGCAGATCGGAGCAAGGCCGGCGGCTCGCGATACGGCCGAGACGCCGGAAGGCCTGCTCGCGATTCCGTGGGTGTTCGCCTGGACGCAATCGCGCTGCCTGCTGCCGGGATGGTTCGGCGTCGGCAGCGGGCTTGCGGCCGCCGAGCGCGAGCACGGCGCAGCGCTCCTCACGCGCATGTGGGAGGACTGGCCGCTCTTCACCAACCTCATCGACGACACGGAGGCGACGCTCGCCCGTGCGGACCTCGCGATCGCCGGCTGGTATGACGAGCTCGTGCCCGAGGGCGAACGCGGATACCTCGAGCCGATTCGTACGGAGTTCGAGCTGACGCGCGCCGCGATCCTGAAGCTGAAGAATGCCGGGGAACTCCTTGCGGGCAATCCGACGCTCCTGCGCGGCATCACGCTGCGCAATCCCTATATCGATCCGATGCACCTGATGCAGGTCGACCTGCTGCGGCGCTGGCGGGCGGTCGATCGGGAAGATCGGGCCCTCTACGACGCGCTGGTGGCCAGCATCGGCGGCATCACGCAGGGCCTCCTCGGCACCGGCTGAGCGGCGCGCGGCTCAAGTTCCGGGGCCGGCCGGCCGATCCCCCGGCGGACCGGCGCAAGATCCGGTCGGAATGCGTTATGTCTTGCTGTCGGGAGGCCGCCTCCACGGGCCGCTCTCCTTATTCTTATTGCCGTGGTGGAGGTCCCTGTCCCATGACCGACGACAAGAAGAATCCGGCTTCCGGCCCCTCGCTCAACCACCCGAATGACGGCAAAGCCGGCCGCTGGCGCAGTCACGCCGGCACACGGCCTGCGGAAGCCGCCGACTTCGACGGCTCCTCGACGCTGGTGCGGCGGTCCTGGTTCGGGCGCTTCCTCGCGCGGCGCGAGAAAAAGTAGCGGCATCCCGTCGCCATGGCCTGGCGGGCGGTCAATATCCGCCGCCGTGGCCGCTGCTGATAGACTCCGGCGCACCATGAGCTTCGCCTTGCGCCACATCCTGGTTGCCGTGGGTCCGCCGACCGCCACGCACGCGCGGGCGATCCGGCGCGCGGCGGAACTTGCGATGCTCTCGGGCGCGCGCCTCGAACTCTTTCACGCGATCTTCAACCCGTACGCGGGCGATCCGGTGTTCGTCCAGCAGTCGCTGGACGAGCAGATGGACCAGTCGCTCGAGTATTCGCGCCGGCGGCTCGAACGGCTCGCCGCGCCGCTCAGGCGCAAGGGCCTCGACGTCTCGACGAGCGTCGCCTGGGACTATCCGCCCTACGAGGCGATCGTGCGGCGTGCGCTCGACGTGCAACCCGACCTCGTCGTCGCAGAGGCGCACAAGCACGGCGTCGGCGAGCGCCTGGTGCTCACGAACACCGACTGGCAGCTGGTGCGCCTGTGCCCGGTGCCGCTGCTGCTCGCGCGTTCGCGCAAGACCTATCGGGACGCCGCGTTCCTTGCCGCCATCGACCCCTTCCACGCGCGCGCGAAGCCTGCGGATCTCGACCGGCGCATCCTCGACGTCAGCGTGCGGCTCGGCCTGCAATGCAAGGCCGACGTGCACGCGGGGCACGTCTATCGCGCTCCCGCCGGCTACATCCCGGGGAGTTTCGCAGAGCCCGTGCCGATAGCGGCCTCGCCGGCGCTGCTGAAACCCTTCGAAGATGCGGTGCGCGCGCGGCTCGCGAAATTCCTGCGGCCGATGCAGCGGCGCATCGCCGGACAGCATGTCGTCGCCGGCGACCCGGTGCATGAGCTGCCGGCGCTTACCCGCCATGTTGGCGCGGTGCTCACCGTGATGGGTGCGGTCTCACGCACGGGACTCAGGAGCCTCTTTATCGGTCACACCGCCGAGCGCGTGCTCGACCGCATGACAGCGGATGTGCTGGTCGTGAAGCCCCGGGCCTTTCGCACGCCGGTGCCGCGCAGGGCCACGCTGCCGCAGATCGTCGTGCCGCCGTTCTGACGGCGCTACTTGCGGCGCCGCTGCCAGCGCCAAACCACGAACGCTCCGCCTACCGCGCCTCCGAGATGCGCGAAATGCGCAACGCCAGCGAACGTGCGGGTGACACCCATGACGAGTTCCAGGATGGTGTACAGCGCCGCGAACAGCCAGGCGGGCATCGGGATGGGCGGGACCAGGAGCAGCACCTTACTCCGGGGAAACAGCACGGCATACGCCAGCAACAGGCCGAAGACCCCACCCGAGGCACCGAGCGCCGGCGCGATCGGTGCGTCGAAAAGCGGCGGCACCAGGAGCTGGGATGCCGCGGCCGTCAGGACGGCGGCGAAGTACAGCGTCAGCAGGCGACGCGCCCCGCCGACGCGGGCGAGCGGCGTGCCGAACGTCGCCAGGCCGAGGAGGTTGAGCGCCAAGTGTGCGACGCCGCCATGCAGGAAGCTGTATGTGACCACCTGCCACGGCGCGAAGCCGAAGTCCGCGTCCTCCGGCGTCGCGAGCGGCCAGAGTGCCAGGTTCAGCCACTGGTCCGGGCCCGCGAACCACTGAAAAACGAAGCCCGCGAGGTTTGCGATCAGGAGTGCGGTAATGACGGGGGGCAGCGGAAACATCGCGCTTCATTCGCCTCGCGGTCAACGGGCGCTCAAGCCTGCATGTCCGGCTGCACTTCCGGGCGCGCCGCCTGGACGGCCGCGAGCGCCGCGAGATATGCATCAACGGCGACCAGCGTGGGATAGGGCGCGACGTCGCAGTGAAAGCGGCGCGCATTCCAGAGCTGCGGCACCAGGCACACATCAGCGATGGTCAGGCGATCGCCATAGAGGAATCGCGAGCTCGCGGAATGCCGTCGGGCGAGCACTTCCAGCGCCGCGAGGCCGGTGCCGATCCAGTGCTCGTACCAGGTCTGCACAGCGGCCGGCGGCTGGGCCAGTGGGCCGCGCAGGTATTCCAGTACGCGCAGGTTATTGAGCGGGTGAATGTCGCAGGCAACGCTTAACGCGAGCCCCCGGACCTGCGCGCGCTCGAGGGCGCCTTCGGGCAGGAGGGCCGGGGTGGGCACCGTTTCCTCCAGGTACTCGATGATCGCGAGCGACTGCGCGAGCACCGCGGCTCCGGTATCGAGCGCCGGCACGAGCCCGGCCGGGTTGCGCGCGAGGTAGCCGGGCTGGCGATGTTCGCCCCCCGCAAGGCGCAGATTCACCGGCAACGTCTCGTATGTGATGCCCTTCACGGCCAGCGCGATGCGGACGCGATAGGCGGCGCTGCTGCGAAAGTAGCTGTAGAGCTTCATCGTATTACGTCGGCTCCCGGAGCCCGTGTAGACTAACGCCCGCGCGCCGCGCCCACTATCGTCCAAGGGTCGTCCATGAAAAAAGGCCTGGTTGCCAGTCTAGCAATTGTCGTGGTGCTCGCCGCGAGCTATCCGGGCCTTGCCTGGTATTGCGGCCGGACCGTCGAGACGCGCATCGGGAGTTACCAGAAACGCGCGCTCATTCTCGCGCCCTACGTGACGGTCGTCGACCACAAGTACGAACGTGGCATCTACCGGTCGACCGAGTTGACGACCTACGAGGCGTTTCACGCGCTGCTCGCCTCGGTGCCGGCGGCGCAGGCGGCGAGTGCCGGCACGCTGCCGGTGTCGCTCAAGTTCACGATCCGCAGCCAGATCGTGCACGGCCCGTTTCCGGCATTCGGCGCGCCCGCGCTGGCCCGCATCGAGACCGAGTTCGTGATGAGCGACTCGGTCAAGCAGGAACTCGCGAAGGCCTTCGGCGACCGCAAGCCCATGGAGATCGTGACCCTGCTCGATTTCGGCGGCGGCGGCGTCACGCATGTGACGAGTCCGGCATTCGCCGGATTTCCGATCGGCAACAAGGGCGAGACGCTCTCCTGGAAGGGACTCACGGCGACGTCGAGTTTCGGTCCGGACCTCCTCTGGTCGAAGGGTCGCGGCGAAGCACCCGGCATGGAGGCGAAGTCGCCTACCGGCGAATCGGTCACCTTCGACCAGATCTCCTTCGAATCGAACGCCGAGCTCGCGTTCGAAGACCTCTACCTCGGCGACGTTGCGGCCAAGATCAAGACGATCCGCGTAGTGCCGGGCGCAGGCGATGCGACCCCCGCCGCGAAGAGCATGTCCATGGACGGTTTCGAATATTCCGCGAAGCTCGCGCGGGCAAAGGACGATTTTCTCGACGGGCACGCGAATTTCGCCATCGGTGCGATGGATGTCGAAGCGACGAAACTGCACGACCTGCACTACGAGGTCACGATCAAGCACCTGCACGGCGAGACCGTCGCCTCCATCGGGCGGGTCGTGCGCAAGGCGCTCGCCGAAGGGCTCACGACTGCCGTCGGCGAGAACGGCGCGACCATCGACCAGGAGATCAAGCGCCTCTGCATCGAGCTCCTGAAACATGACCCCGAGCTCGTCATCGACCGCATCAGCTTCGCCATGCCGGAAGGCGACGCCAAGATGAAGGGGAGCGCGCACCTGGTCGGCTTCGAGCCGGCGGACCTGGAAGGGTCGGGCGGGGCGATGGCGCTCGCGCCGAAGATCGACGCGCGCTTCGACATCGATCTCGCGGAGGGTCTGTTGCAGAAGTTCGCCGAGAAGGGCGGCGGGCCCGCGCAGCTCGAACAGCAGCTCGAGGCCTTCGAAGCGCAGGGCTATGTCACGCGCAGCGACGGCCGCGTCACGACGCACGTCGAATTCCGGCTGGGGGCGCTCACCTTCAACGGCAAGGCTTTTTCGCCGCAGGCCGTGGCGCCGCCGCCCGCGGCTGCGCCACCCGCCAATACCAAGCCGGCGCGCGATACGACGCATACCTGATCGAAAAAAAACGCCGGGGGAGCGTGCATGCAACTACTTTCGCGCCTGATGCCTCGCGAGCGGCTGTTCTTTGAGCTGTTCAACCAGCACGCGGCCTTCATCAACCAGGGGAGCGCCGCGCTCGCCTCGCTCCTGCAGACCTACGACGACCAGTCGAACCGTGCCCGCCAGATCAATCAGATCGAAGAGCACGAACACGCGGCCGACCGGGTCACGCGCGAAACGGTCGCGCTGTTGCACACGACTTTCATCACGCCGCTCGACCGCGACGACATCCATCGCCTGATCTCGCGCATGGACGACATCCTGGACCTCATCCAGGACACGGCCGAGTCTCTCATGCTCTACGACATCCAGAAGATCACTCCCGAAACGGTGCATCTCGGGGACCTCGTGAAACTCTGCTGCGAACGCGTGCAGTCGGCCGTGGCGCTGCTCGCCAACATGGCGAATTCCCCCGCGATCCTCAAGATCTGCCAGGAGATCGACGGGCTCGAATCGGACGCCGATCGCGTGATGCGAGCCGGCATCTCCAAGCTCTTCCGCGACGAGAGCGACGTGCGCCAGCTCGTCAAGCTCAAGGCGGTGTACGAACTGCTGGAATCGGCGACCGACAAGTGCCAGGACGTCGCCAACGTCATCGAAGGCGTCGTGCTCGAGCACGCCTGAGCCAAAGCCGCGTATCCCGATGGAAGTCCATTTCGCGGTGACGACGCTCGTCCTGCTGGTCGCGCTCGCGCTCGCCTTCGATTTCATGAACGGCTTCCACGACGCCGCGAATTCGATCGCGACCGTCGTGTCGACGGGCGTGTTGAAGCCCTACCAGGCCGTCGTCTGGGCCGCCGTGTTCAACTTCCTCGCGATTGCGATCTTCGAGCTCAAGGTCGCGGCGACCGTCGGCAAGGGCATCGTCGACCCGGCGTTTATTACCAACCAGATCATTTTCGGCGCGCTCGTCGGGGCCATCAGCTGGAATCTCATCACCTGGTACTACGGCATCCCGTCGAGCTCTTCGCACGCGCTCATCGGCGGACTGGTCGGCGCCACGCTCGTGAAGGCGGGCGCGGGGCCCCTCATTGGCCACGGCATCGCCAAGACAGCGATATTCGTCGTGGCCTCACCCATCATCGGGCTGCTCCTCGGTGGCCTCATCATGGTGGGGCTCTCGTGGATCTGTGCCCGCAGGACACCGCGGACTGTCGACCGATCGTTCCGGCGATTGCAGCTCATTTCGTCCGCGCTCTACAGCCTCGGCCACGGCAGCAACGACGCGCAGAAGACCATGGGCATCATCTGGCTGCTGCTCATCGCGGGCGGCGTGACCACCAAGGAACACCTGCCGGTCTGGGTCATGGTTTCCTGCTACCTCGCGATGGCGATGGGGACGCTCTTCGGCGGCTGGCGCATCGTCAAGACCATGGGCCAGAAGATCACGAGGCTCCGCCCGATCGGGGGATTTTCCGCGGAGAGCGGCGGTGCGATTACGCTCTATATCGCGTACCACTTCGGTATTCCGGTGTCGACGACGCATACCATCACCGGCGCCATCATCGGAGTGGGCGCTGCGCAAAGGGTGTCCGCCGTACGCTGGGGCGTCGCCGGCAATATCGTCGCCGCGTGGGTCCTCACGATTCCCGCCTCCGGCCTGATCGCGGCGGCGGCGTGCTGGCTCGGTGGCCTCTGGTTCTAGCCATCAACAAGGAGCGGATGTCATGTCGGTGAAGAATGCACGCATCGGGGCTGTTGCACTCGGCTTCACGCTTGGGGCGCTCGAAGCGCAAGCGGGTGTGTATATCGGCGGCGTCGTCCGCGACACGGCAAGCGGCGCGGAACGGCCCGGAGTCGACATGTACTTCGAGGGCGGCAAGGCGCGCATCGAAGACCTGAGGGGCGAGCGGCCGGGCGTGACGATCTTCCGCGATGACACGCTCTACATGCTGGACCCGAAGAAGAAGACCTACATGGCCATGACCAAGGCCGACATCGACCAGCTGGCGGGCCAGATGGGCGGCGCCATGGCCGAAATGCAGGCGCAGCTTGCCAGCCTGCCGCCCGAGCAGCGCGCCATGGTCGAGCAGGTGATGAAGGGCAAGGGCGGCGGCATGCCGGGAGAGGGCGAGTCGAAGCCGCCCGTCATCACCGCGACCGATTCGGGCAAGTCGGAGTCCGTCAACGGCAAGAGCTGCCGCACCTGGAATATCAAGAGCGACGACGTGCTGATCCGCCAGCTCTGCGTCGTGCCGTACGCGAGCGTGCCGGGCACGGCGGAAATGCGCGAGGTCGTCCAGCGCCTGTCGGTCATGACCGAGAAGCTGACCGAGGCGGCCAAGCAGTTCGGCGTCAACGCAGGCGATGCGCTGAGCGGCATGGCGCACGTCGATGGCATGCCGATCCTGATGCGCTCCTTCACCGACGGCGAGCCGGACGGCACGGAGAGCATCGTCAAGGAATGGGCGACGCGCGCCAATCCGTCGAGCCTCTTCGAGGTGCCCTCCGACTACAAGCAGCGCAAGGCCGGGCCCTGAGCGACAGCCGCCCGGATTGACGATGCCGCGGGCGCTCGGTTTCGTTCTCGCCGCGGTGTTCATCGACACCGTGGGCTTCGGCATCGTGTATCCGCCGATGCCGAAGCTCATCATGGAGCTCACCGGCGAGGGCTTGAGCGCCGCGGCCGGCTACGCCGGCGGACTCATGTTCGTATTCGCGCTCATGCAGTTCTTCGCCGCGCCCGTGCTCGGCAATCTCAGCGATCGATTCGGCCGCCGGCCGGTGCTCCTGTTGTCGCTGGCCGGCTTCGGCATCGACTACGCCGTGATGGGTTTCGCGCCGGACCTGACGTGGCTATTCGTCGGTCGCGCCATTGCCGGTGTCTGTGGTGCGACCTATGCCACGGCGAACGCCTATATCACGGACGTCACGCCGCCGGACGACCGGGCGAAACGATTCGGTCTGGTGGGCGCGGCCTGGGGCGTTGGCTTCATCGTCGGGCCGGCGCTTGGCGGCGTGCTCGGCGAGATCGGGCCTCGCGTGCCGTTCTTTGCGGCCGCAAGCCTCGCGCTCGCAAACGTGCTGTACGGCTATTTCGTGCTGCCGGAGTCACTCAAGGAATCCGACCGCCGGCCGTTTTCGCTCGCGCGGGCGAATCCCGTCGGCAGCATCCGCCAGATGAGCCGCTATCCGATAGTGATCGGCCTGATGGGCGCGCTCTTTTTCTACCAGATCGCACACGACGCGAACCCGGCCACCTGGAACTTCTACACGATGGAAAAGTTCCAGTGGACGAGCGGTGACATCGGCTGGTCGATGGCTGTGATCGGCGCGAGCTTTGCGCTGGTGCAGATGCTCATGATCGGGCCGATCATCGCCCGCCTCGGCGAGCGGCGCACCGCGTACGCGGGATTCTCGCTCTACGTGATCGCATTCATCCTGCTGGCGTTCGCACCCGCGGGCTGGGTGGTTTACGCCGCCATCGTGCCGTTCGCCTTCGGAACGATCGCGAACCCGGCGATCCGCAGCATCATGTCGCGCGCCATTCCAGCGAATGCGCAGGGGGAACTGCAGGGCGCGCTCGGCAGCATGCAGAGCCTCACGGCAATCGGGGCGCCGGTCCTGATGACGCAGCTCTTCCGCTACTACACCAGGGTCGGTGCGCCCATCCATTTCCCCGGCGCTCCGTTCCTTGCTGCCGGTCTGCTCACGCTCGCGGCGCTCGTCGTGTGCCTGCTGGTGCTACGCGGCTTCGACCGGTAGCCGGGTCGTGTACTCCTTCGTCGTCAGCACGAAGCTCGTATGGACGGATCGCACGGCGGGGATCTGCAGCAGATGGGCGGTGAGGAACTGCTCGTAGCTTTCCATGCTGCGTGCGACGACCCGGACGAGATAGTCGTTGTTGCCGCTCACCGTGTGACACTCCAGCACTTCGGGACGTTCGTTGATGAGCCTCGCGAATTGCGTGACGCTCTCGGCGTGATGATTCTCGAGCGATACGAACGCATAGGCCACGATCGGCCACCCGACCGCGGGACCGTTGAGGAGCGTCGCGTAGCTGCGGATGAGCCCCTCGTCCTCGAGACGCCGCAGGCGGCGCCAGCACGGCGCGGTCGACAGGCCCACGCGCTTGGCGAGTTCCTGGTTGGAGATGCGGGCGTCGTTCTGCAGTTCGCCGAGGATCTTGCGGTCGAGCCGGTCGAGGGCGCGTTTTTCGGTCGCCATGACTTAGTTGCCTTCAATGCCTAAAGAGCAGCAATAATATTGCTTATATCCACAGATTAGTGCAATTAATTGAGAAGATATTGCTCTTGTTAAGCATCTACAATACCGGCTCCTTGCAGCGAGGACGGCGCCATGTCCGATCGCATTACTGAGCTACGGCCGGAATCCGGCCGCCGGCGTCCCGCTTCCGCCCAGCAACCCGCCCCCGACTGGAAGCGCGTCGCCTACCTGATGCACGTCTGCCGCAGCCTCGACGCCATCGAGGAGGGCAAGCTCGTGCCCGAGCGCAAGGTGCTGTACCAGTTCTGCTCGCGGGGCCATGAGCTTTCGCAGATCCTCCTCGGCCTGCACCTCAACGATCCGCACGACGGTATCGCGGCGTACTACCGTGGCCGTCCGCTCGCACTCACGGTCGGTCTCGATGTCGAGGACGCCTCGGCCGCGACTCTTGCACGCGTCGGCTCGCCGAGCGGCGGTCGCGACATCGGAGTGCTGTTCAACATGCCGGGCCGCGGCAAGCCGACGCTGATCCCGACGGCCGGCGGCGTCGGCACGCAGTACACGCCGGTCGCGGGCTGGGCGCAGGCCATCCGCTACCGCAAATCGCAGCTCGGCGATGCCAGCTACACGCGCAGCATTGCCGTCGTGCACGGCGGCGACGGCTCGACCGCGGCGAACGGTTTCTGGTCGGCCCTCAATCAGGCGACGACGCTGCGCCTGCCGATGCTGTTCTTCATCGAGGACAACGGCTACGGCATTTCCGTGCGCACGGACCTGCAGACGCCCGGTGGCAATATCGCCGCGAATCTCGCGGCGTTTCGTCACCTCACGGTGCTCGACGGCGACGGCACGGATCCGGTGCAGGCGGCGGAGCTCACGGCGCAGGCCGTCGCCCTGACGCGCGAGCACAAGGGCCCGGTCTTCCTGCGCCTGACGATGCCGCGCTTGAGCGGCCATTCGGCGCAGGATACGCAGGCTTACAAGCCGGCCGACGTCGTGAGCCGCGAGAAGGAACGCGATCCGATCCTGCGGCTCAATGCCCACCTGGTACCCGGCACGATGTCCCAAGCCGAGTGGAACAGCATCGCCGCAGCCGGCGAGCGCGATGCCGAAGCCGCGGTCGAGCGAGCCATGGCGCGGCCGCAACCGGATGGCGCGAGCGTCACCCGCTTCGCCTTCAGCGAAACCGATGCGAGCGGCAAAGTGCTCTTGCAGCAGCAGGGCGGGGCGGCAGCCGACGGGCTCGAACTTCCGGCGGGCTCGATCGAGCCGCGCCCGGAGCCGACGCGCATCAACATGATCACCGCCATTCGCCGCACGCTCGAAGTCGAGCTCGTGGCGAATCCGCGCCTGGTGATCTTCGGCGAGGACGTCGGGCCGAAGGGCGGCGTGCACGGCGCGACGCTCGGCATGCAGGAGAAATTCGGCCGCGAGCGCGTCTTCGATACGAGCCTTTCCGAGGAGGGCATCATCGGCCGCGCCGTCGGCATGAGCCTTGCGGGCCTCACGCCGGTTCCCGAAATCCAGTTCCGCAAGTACGCCGAGCCGGCGGCCGAGCAGCTGCACGACTGCGGCAGCCTGCGCTGGCGAACCTGCAACCGGTTCGCGGCGCCCATCGTGGTGCGTATGCCAGGCGGCTTCGGACCGAGGTGTGGCGACCCCTGGCACAGCCAGTGCAACGAGGCCGAATTCCTGCATGCGGTCGGCTGGCGGGTGGCGATGCCCTCGAACGCCGAAGACGCTGTCGGCCTCCTGCGCGCTGCGCTGCGCGGCAATGATCCGACGATTTTCTTCGAGCACCGCTCGCTCCTCGATGCGGCCTGGTCGCGCCGGCCGTATCCGGGCGATGACTACGTGCTGCCGTTCGGCAAGGCGCGCCTCGTTCGCAAGGGCGATGCCCTGACGGTCATCAGCTGGGGCGCGATGACCGAGCGCTGCGACGGCGCGATCGAAGCGAGCGGCGTTGCCGCCGAACTCATCGACCTGCGCACGCTTTCGCCCTGGGATCGCGCGGCGGTGCTCGGGTCCGTCCGCCGGACGCGCCGCTGCCTCATCGTGCACGAAGACAACCTCACCGCTGGTTTCGGCGCGGAGATCGCCGCCGTGCTCGCGAAGGAAGCTTTCTTCGACCTCGATGCGCCGATCGAGCGGCTCGCCATGCCGGATATTCCAAGTCCCCATAGCCTGAGCCTCTTTGCCGCGGCCGTTCCCACCGTTGGGCAGATCGCTGCTACGATCAGGGCTCTCGCGGAGCTCTAGATCTTGGAAATCGTCGACGTCGTGGTCCCGGAGAACAGCGAAGGCACCGAAGCCACGGTGCTGCGCTGGTGTTTCAAGGTCGGAGACCAGGTCGGCCAGCACCAGCCACTCCTCGAGCTCGAAACCGACAAGGTCACCGTCGAAGTGCCGGCACCCGAGACCGGCGAGCTCGTGGAAATCCTCAAGAACGAGCGCGATGCCGTGCAACCGGGCGCCATCCTCGCGAGGCTCCGCAAAGGGGCGGGCGCGGCGGCGGCAACGGGGCCTGCCACGGCAAAGACCGCAAGCGCAGCGCCGGCCACGGCGCCATCCGATCAGTCACGCAGTCAGCTGCAGAGCCCGGCCGTGCGCCGGCTGCTGGCCGAGAACGCGCTTGACCCGGACGCGATTCCATCCTCCGGCAAGGATGGGAGGCTGACTGCGCAGGACATCACGCGATTCCTCGAGAGCGGAGCCGCGGTCACGGCGGCCAGGCCCGCGGCCCGGCCGACGCCCACGAAGCTGACGGGTCGCAAGGTGCCCCACAGCGCGATGCGCAAGCGCATCGCCGCCCACATGGTCGAGAGCATGGCGACGGCGCCGCACGTCAGCACGATCTTCCAGGTCGACATGGGACGGGTCCTCAAGCATCGCGAGCGGCACCAGGAAGCATTCGCCCGCGACGGCATCAAGCTCACGCTCACGGCTTATTTCGTCGCGGCCTCGGCACAAGCGCTCGCGGCAAACCCGGAGGTGAACGCGAGCTTCCACGCCGATTTCCTCCAGATCCATGGGGACTGCAACGTCGGCGTGGGGACGGCGCTCGGCAGCGAAGGCCTCATCGTGCCCGTGATCCATCGCGCCGACACGCTGGATCTCCGGCAGACGGCGCGCCGCCTCGGTGAACTCGTGGCGGCAGCGCGGGAAAACCGGCTGAAGCCCGAAGATGTCCGCGCCGGCACGTTCACGATCTCGAATCACGGTGTCAGCGGCAGCATCCTTGCGGCGCCGATCGTGATCAACCAGCCGCAGGTCGCGATCCTCGGCGTCGGCAAGCTCGAGCGGCGGGTGATCGCCGACGAGGTGGATGGCGAGGAGATTTTCCGGGTGCGCTCGATGTGCTATCTCACGCTCACCATCGATCACCGCGCGCTCGACGGCTACCAGGCGAACACGTTCCTCGCGCACGTCGTGAAGACGCTCGAGAGCTGGCCGCTCGACTAGCGGGCGGCCAGCCCCCCGATTCCCAATCGTACAATCCGCTCAGGTCTTCGTGCGCCAGCCCTGGTGGTAGGCCTCGCGCGCATCGCGCGCGTACGGAACCGGTGCGACCTTGACGCGCACGTCGAGCTGCTTGTGGCGCTCAACCGTCGTCTTCTTCGTGCCGCCGTTCTCTTCGCCCCAGCTGAGCGTGAGCACGTCGCCCACGTTGATGTTCTCGTCCACCACGCCGAGCGAAAGCGCCGTGCGCTCGTTGAAGCTGTAGCCGCCGAACATCGAGAAGCCAACCGTCTTGCCGCTGACGCTCACCTTGTCGTAGGACGAGGACGCGTAGTTCGCGATCGGGATGTCGAAGAACTTGTAGAGGTCGGTGCCCGGCATGAAGAGCGAGGCGTAGATCTTCGCCATGTCGTCCGCATTCCAGGCGAAGGTGACCTTTTTTCGTTGCGGGCGCTTGTCCTTGACCATCTTCTCGAGCGCGTCGCGGCCGATGAAGTCGTGATCGAACTTCACGAACGGGCCGTAACCGAGTTCGTACGGCGTGAGGTAGTAGTCCTCGATGTTCTGCGAGACGAAGCTGCCGCCGATCGAGCCGGTGCCTTCGTAGCCGGCGGCCGGCAGCCACTCGCGATACTTCTTCATCTTCTCGCCGGTGTACACCGCGGGCAGGGGCGAGGGGATCCAGCCGGACTCGAGCGTGTTGCTCGCATACGCGCGCGAGCCGACGGGCGTCAGGCCGAACTCGCGGCCAGCCTCGAGAATCGCGTCGCGGATCTCATCGCCTTCTTCGTACGGGCCCCAGATCTCGAGGCCCGGAGCGCCCGCCATGCCGTGGCGCAGGCACCGCACTTTCTTTCCCTTCACCTGGATCGCATCCAGGGTAAAGAACTTGACGTCCGGAATCGGCCCACCGTTCACCTTCTCGAGCACCTTCGCGGCATTCGGGCCCTGCACCTGGAAACGATAGTGCCGGCGGAACACGGCCTTGCCGCGCGGATGCGACGGCGAGCGGTCGTCGCGGATGACGTCGACCTTGAAGCCGCCGGTCTCGGCGTGGAATTGCAGCCAGTTCACGCTCGGCGCGCGGCCGACGAACAGGAGCTCGTCCTTGTCGAGGTAGAAAAGGATGCCGTCGCCGATCACGTGGCCGTCGTAGCTGACCGGGACCATCTGCTTCGCCTTGTTCGGCGCGAAGTTCGAGAAGGTGTTGATCGTCGTGTACGACATCAGCTTCAGCGCATCGGGTCCCTTGACGGTGAATTCCGCCATGTGATGCGACTGGTCGAAGAGTACGGCGGACTCGCGCCACGCGCGCTGCTCGTCGCGCCAGTTCGAGAACTCGCTCGGTACCACCGGATAGACGTACGCCCCAAGCTGCGAATTGCGAAGCATCGACACCGGACTGCCGGCGGTGCGCAGCAGATCTTCCAGGCTTTGCCGACTCATGACTTCTCACCTCTTGCTCTTGAAATGGGTCTGGCGCGGAATCTACCAAGTAGGCTTCCGGGCGAATCGACCAATAGGGAACTGAGCGGCGCATCTTAGGCCAGCGCGCCGAAATACCAGCTATCTCAAAGGGTCTTGCGGGCCCGCGGCCGCCCAGGGAAAGCCCCGGCGAGTCGTGAGAAAGGGTAGCAGCCGCGCGTCGTACTCGGCGTCCGGGGAACGATACGACCAGCCGACGGCGGGCGGCATCGACATGAGGATGGCGTCGATGCGGCCGCCCGACTGCAGGCCGAAAATCGTGCCGCGATCGTGCACCAGGTTGAATTCGACGTAGCGGCCGCGCCGGTACAGCTGGTAGCGGCGCTCGCGCTCGCCATGAGCTTCAGCGCGGCGCCGCGACACGATCGGCAGGTAGGCCTCGAGAAAGCGATCGCCCACGCTCCGCTGCAAGGCGAAGCAATCGTCCCAGGCGCGGCCGAGCTTCGGCAGGGCCTCATTGAAGTCGTCGAAGAAGAGGCCGCCGATACCGCGGGCTTCGTTGCGATGCTTGAGGAAGAAATAGTCGTCGCAGGCCTTGCGCAAGGCCGGGTAGTACTCGTCCCCGAACGGCGCGCAGGCCGCTTGCGCGACGCGGTGCCAGTGGACCGCGTCCGACTCGAACGGCAGAAAGGGCGTGAGATCGAAGCCGCCGCCGAACCACCAGGTGTTGCCAGCGCTCAGGTAACGCACGTTCAGGTGCGTCGTCGGCACGTAGGGATTGAGCGGGTGCACGACGAGCGAGACGCCGAGCGCGCGAAATTCGAGGCCCGCGAGTTCGGGGTGACGGACCGTCGCCGCCGCCGGCAGCGACTTGCCCCGCACATCGGACAGCGCGACGCCGGCGCGTTCGAAGATCACCCCGCCTTCGAGCACGGAGGTGAGACCGTCGCCCCAGAGCCCGGCACTGCTCTCCGGACGCGACCAGGCGTCGTCCATGAAGCGGGCCTCGCCGTCCTCGATTTCGAGCGCGCGGCAGATGCGGGCCTGCAAGCCCGTGAGATAGTCCCGCACGCTGGCCGTATCGGCGGAACTCATGCCGGCATCTCCCGTCGCGCGAGGTCCGCAAGCACTGCAAGCCACGCCGGATCGTCGTTTGGACAGGGCACGAGCGCCAGCTCCTCGCCGCCGGCCTGGATGAACTCGTCGCGCAGCTCGATGCCGATCTCGGACACCGTTTCGAGGCAGTCGGACACGAACGACGGGCAGACGACGGCAAGCCGCCGTACGCCCTGGCGCGCAAGATCGATCGCCGTCGCATCGGTGTAGGGCTGCATCCACTCGGCACCTTTCAGCCGGCTCTGGAATGCCGTGGAGGACCGGACTTCGGGCACCCGAGCGGCGAGCGCACGGCTCGTGGCAAGGCACTGTGCGCGATAGCAGGCGTGATTGCCGGGATGCACGGTGTCGCAGCAGTTGCCGAGGCGGCACTCGCCGCCCGACGTTCGGGCCGCGGTATGCAGCTGTCGCACCGGCAAGCCGTGATAGCTGAAAAGCAGATGGTCCGCGCGGCACGCAGCCAGCGTCCTGCGGATATCGTCGGCCACGCAGTCGAGGTACCCCGCGTGGTCGAAGAAGGGTCCGACGACCCTCACGGACGGCAGGTAGGGGTACTGCCGCAGCACGCGGTACAGCTCGTCGACCGCCGTGCCCGCGCTCGCCGAGGCGTACTGGGGAAAAAGCGGCAGCACCACGAGGTCCGTGACGCAATCCGCAAGCAGCCGCTCGACGACCTCGGCGATCGCCGGAGTGCCGTTGCGCATCGCATGGGCGACGCGGACGCCGTCAAGGCGGCTCTCGAGGCCAGCGGCCTGGGCCCGCGTATGCACGATGAGCGGCGAGCCCTGGTTCGTCCAGATGCGCTGATAGAGCTTCGCGCTTTTCGGAGCGCGCGTCGGCACGATGATGAGATGCACGAGAATCTTGCGCACCACCGCCGGCAGGTCGACGACCCGCGGATCGTCGAGGAAGGTCCGCAGGTAGCGGCGCAACGCGGACGGTGTCGGCGCATCCGGCGAACCGACATTGAGGAGCAGCACGGCCGTCCTGCCGCGGCTCATCAGTTCGCCTTGAAGAGATAGCCGCGGCCCCGTGCCGTGACGAAGTACGCGGGACTCGCGGGATCGGCTTCGAAGAGCTTGCGCAGGCGCAGGACGAAGTTGTCGACCGTGCGGTCCGTCGGGAAGACGTCCATGCCCCAGACCTCTTCGAGGATGTCGATGCGGGTCAACACGCGGTCGCGGTGCTTCACGAAAAGCTCGAGGAGCTTCAGTTCCTTGTCGGTGAGCGACAGCTCCCCTTCATTGGTCAACGCGCGCCCGGTATCGAAGCGTACCCAGTACGCGCCGAAATCGAAGCGCACGGGTGGCGGCAGGTCGCCATGAGCGCGCCGGAGGAGCGCACGGACGCGGGCGAGGAGTTCGGCGACGTCGAAAGGCTTCGTGAGGTAATCGTCGGCGCCGCAATCAAGGCCGCGGACTTTCGAGGAACTCTCGGCACGCGCCGTGAGCATCAGGATCGGGCAGCGCAGCCCGCGGTCGCGGACGGTGCGCGTCAGCGTAAAGCCGTCGCCTCCCGGCAGCATCACGTCGACGATCGCGAGCGCGGGCGGCTCGGCCATGAGCGCGCGCTGACCGTCGTCGAAGGTGCCGGAGGAGGTGACGATGTAGTTCTCGTGTTCGAGGTTGAGCACGATGAGATCGCGCACCAGCGGCTCGTCCTCGACCACGTGGATCCGCTCAGGCACGCGCGAGCGTCTCCCGCTTGTCGCCGGGGGCGTCGCCCGCGATCGAGACCTCGAGCACAAAGCGGCTGCCGCGGCCCGGACCTTCGCTCGTCGCCCAGAGCTCGCCTCGCATGTCGCGGGCAAGCTGCCGCGAGAGATAAAGACCGAGGCCACTGCCATGGGTCGTGACGCCGCTCTTGACGTGGCGCGAGAAGGGATCGAACAGATCGTCCGCTTCCTTCGGATCGAAACCGATTCCGCGGTCTGCGACCGACAGCTGCCACCTGTCGCCGGCGATCTCCGAGGTCAGCGAGACGCTCTCGCCGCCGTACTTTTTGGCATTGTCGAGCAGGTTCTCGAGGATGACGCGGAAGGCATCGGCATCGACATGCACGCTGGGCGAGGGGCCCGGTTGCCAGTCGACTGTCTCGGCGCCGAGCGTGGCCCGCCGATGCTCGAGGATATGTGCCACCAGCTCATCGGCGCCCAGCACGCCGAGCGAGAGGCGCGGACGGGCAACGGCGCGCTGATACGTGAGAATCGTCTCCGCCAGATGCTCGAGGCGGTTGCACTCGTTGATGCCCTGGGCAAGGAGGCGCCGCCGATGTTCCGCGGGGACGCTCTCGATCTCGAGGCTTTGCAGGAGCGCCCGCACGCCCGCGATCGGAGTCTTGAGCTCGTGCGTCGTGAACTGCAGCAGGCGCTGCATGCGAAGCGTCGCGGCCCGCCGCCGGCGCGCGACGGCGAACAGCACGCAGGCGAAAGTCACGAGCAGCAGCGCCGCGAGTGTCGATTCGCCCGCGATCATGAAGAGCTGCCGGTCGGTGTGATGGCGGACGGCCTCGAGCTGCACCGCCAGGGCCGCCGGATCGCTCAGCGTGCCGATGAGCTGCGCCTCGACCAGGCGATGCATCTCGAGAATATTGTAGCGAGTGAGGATCGCCCACCAGCCCATGAGCGCACCCGAGACGAGCAGCGCGGCTGCGAACGCAACCACGTCGAAGTTGTTCTTGAGCCATGAGCGCGGGTCAGGCAACTGGCATCTCCGAAGATCGGTGCTCGCGGTAAAGCCACTCATCGCCCGGCGGTTCCCGATATTCCGGGGCCTGCAGATTCGCAAGCAGGCGCGGGCGATCCGCCCCCGCGAGCGGCGCGATCGAGCGCCGCCAGCCGCCATGCACGTCGAGACCGAGGCAGAGGTCCGGGCCGTCGACCGCACAGCCGAAGGGCGTCGTGCAGCCGCCTTCGAGCCCGTGCAAGTATAGGCGCTCGATTGCAGTCGCGTCCGCCGTGGGCGCGTGCGAGACGGCGCTGAAAACGCCGCGAACGATCGCGTCGCCGGCCCGGCACTGCACGGCGACGGCGCCCTGGCCGGGCGCCGGAATCCACACACGGGGATTGAGGTCGAAGGCGCGCAGCTTCTCGAGGTCGAGGCCAAGCCGCTCGACGCCGGCGGCGGCGAGCACGATCGCCTGGTAGTGGCCCTGTGCGAGCTTGGTGAGTCGCGTTGGCACATTGCCCCGCAAAGGCGTCGCCACCGAACGCGGCGAGTAGCGCTTCAGCAACGCGCTCCGGCGCAGCGATGAAGATCCCACCTTCGCGCCGGCCACGAGCGGCAGCTCGCGACCGGAGCCGTCGGCGACGGCGTCGGGCGCGACCAGCAGAAGATCGTGCATCGGGCCTCGCGGCAGGACCGCGGCGATCGCGAGGTCGGGCGGGGACTCCGTCGGCAGGTCCTTGAGCGAATGCACGGCGAAATCGATCTCACCGGAACGCAGCGCCGCCTCGAGTTCGAGGGTGAAAAAGCCCTTGCCGAGCTTGCCCGCCAGCACCGGCGACTGATCGGTGTCACCGCGCGTCGTGATGATGCGCACGGCAAGGTCGATCGACGTTCCGGTCCGCGCCGCCTGCGCGCGCAGCGTCGCGACCGTGTGCTCGGTCTGCCAGAGCGCGAGCGCGCTGCCGCGCGTGCCGCCGATGAGCGTTTTCATGCCGAATTCTCGGGCGGTGATTCGGTTGCGACCATCAGGTCGTGCGCGAAGCGCGCGACGGCCTTGCGAATCGCAAGCGAACGCTGCCGCGGCAGGCCGGAGAGCAGTTCCGGCAGCACCTTCTCGAAGAACGACAGCCGGATCTCCACCATGTCCTTGTAGGCGACGATCGTCGCCTTGCGCTGGAGCTGATGCTGCACGCGTTCGCAACACTGCGCGGCGATCCTCTCGAGCGCGGCCCGCTCGTCGGGCGCCATCGGATCGCCCGCGGCTCCGAGAAGTTCATCGAGCGTCAGCCAGCGCCAGCCCGGGGCCGATGAAATCTGCGGCGGCGAGCCGATGTCGATGCAGAGCTGGTTGCGCTTGCCCGGCGGCAGCGCGAGATAGGGTTCATCCGCCCCCGTGCAGACGATGACCACATCCGCCGCGAGTACCGCGCAGGCAAAGTCCTGTGCGCTCGCGCGGGTAAAGGAGAGACCGGAGAGCTCGGCCCGTTCGCAGGCGCGCGAGACCGCGCGGCCAATTTCACCCTGGCCCCAGATGACGACGTTCGACGCGGTTGCGGCGTCTGCGCGGATGCGATCGATGACGAGGCTCTGGATGCCGCGTGCGCCCAGCTCGGGAAGCGCGAGTCGACGCTCATGGACGGCGACCTCGAGCCGCTTCCACAGGTGCCGCAGGTTGGCATCGGTGGTGCCGGCAGCATGGCCGGCCTGAAACGCCTTGATGACCTGGCGCGCCACCGCTGGCTCGCCTTCCGATACCGAATCGAGGCCGAGCGTCACATCGACGATGTACTGCAGGGCCGCGGCGCCGGTGCGCACGTGCATGCGCTGAGCCGGCAGGCCGAGCTTGCCGAGCGCGGCGGCGAACAGATCGCGCGCCCACTGGGGCGTAGCCGTCGAGATGATCCACTCGACCCGCGAACAGGTCGATAGCGTCACGTACGCCTGCGCGGCCTCGTAGGCCCGCAACTGCTCGAGCACGCGCGTTTCGCGCACGGCGGCGGCGAGACGGGCCCGCAATGACGTGGGCGCTTCGCGATAGGAAGCTCCGACGACGGTTAGCGGCACGCCGTTCACGTTCAGGCGGCCCCGGTCACCGTGTCGCACAAGGCGCGCACGGCGTCGACCGGCGTTTCCGGCACGATGCCGTGACCGAGGTTCACGATGCAGCGCTTGAAATCCGAGGTCCGTCGCATGTCGTCGAGGAGCGCGCGCGTCGCGCCGCGGACGATGTCGGGCTTGGAAAGAAGGAGGATCGGATCGATGTTCCCTTGCAGCACCATCGAGGGCATCAGCGCGCGCGCATCGGTCCACGAAGTCCGCCAGTCGAGCGACAGCCCGTCAACGCCTGCATCCTTGAGGACGGGCAGCAGGTGATGGCCGCCGCGCACGAAGAGGAGGCTCCGGTAGCCGCTCGCGCGCAAGCGCGAAGTAATCCGGCGCACGGCGGGCAATGCGAACGCCTGGTATTCCTCGACCGTCAGCAAGCCTCCCCAGGTATCGAAGAGCTGCACGACGTCCGCCCCGGCCTTGCACTGCTCTTCGAGCAACTCGGCCACGGCATCCGCGATCGCCGTCAGCGCGGCGCGGGTGAGGTCCGGATCGGCATGCATCAACGTGCGCGCTGCCCGGAAATCGTCGCTTCCCTGGCCTTCCACGATGTAGGAGAAAAGCGTCCAGGGCCCGCCGGCAAAGCCGAAGAGGCCCCGATGCGGCCCGATGGCCGCCCGCAGGTGCTTGACCGCCGCGGCGACAAATGCGAGGCGCCCCGCAAGGCCGGCCGTGTTCCATGCGGCGAGATCCGCTTGCGTGCGCAGGCGCTTGCCGATCCGGGGACCTTCTCCGGGTCCAAAGGTGACCTCGAGCCCGAGAGCATCCGGGATCGTCAGGATGTCGCTGAAAACGATGGCCGCATCGAGCGGAAAGAGGGCAAGCGGCTCGAGCGCGACCTGCGTGGAAAGCTCGGGCGTCTTGCAGACGGTCCAGAACGAATGCTCGGCGCGCACCGCGCGGTAGCCGGGCAGGTACCGCCCCGCCTGGCGCATGAGCCAGAGGGGTGGACGGTCGACGGCCTTGCCGTCGAGGGCCGCCAGGATCCGTTGACGGGGGGTGAGATGCATCGTTCAGAATCATGCCCATCGGCCGCATTCGCACGTCATGGGAATGTCATATCCCCCGGATTGGCTTGGAGAAACCGGTCACGCTTCACGGCGTCGGTCCGGCTGGACGTGATTCCTTGTTGGCCCCATGACGCCCTGGCTCGTAACCCGTGCATTCGATGAGGCGACCCCGCTGGTCGAGCGTCTCGAGCGGGCAGGCCTTGCCGCGGCTGCCCTGCCTTGCATCGAGCGTCGCCCGATCGAATGGGTACCGGATCTCGGGGCCTGGGCGGGGCGCACGACGGTTTTCATGGTGACCAGCCCGTTCGGTGCGCGGCGGCTGATCGATTACTGGCCGAAGCTCAAGGACCACGGACTGGTCGCTGCGTTGTCACCGACAACCGCCCAGGTCGTCGAGAGTGCGGGCATCCCCGTTTCGATTACCGGGACCGGCGGGGCAAGCGGACTTGCGGAAGCGGTGGTGACCAGCCGGACCACGCGCGGCGCGGTCGTCATCTGGCTCACCAGTGCAGCGGGACTGGTCGAGCCCGAGCAGGAACAGGCTGCAGCGGTGCTGCGGTCGACAACGGAACTGCAGCGCATTGTCGCCTACGAAACCCGAAGTCCCGACGCGCTGGCCGGGGAATTGCAGCGCTGGCACGGCAAGCGGGCCTCCGCGGTATTCTTCAGTCCCTCCGCCTGCCGGAATTTCCTGGGCACGCGTCACGCGATCGCCACGGGCCCGGTGCTCGAACGCATTGTCTGTGTCGGCCAGTCGACCCTGCGATCCTGGTCGCAGCTCAGGCCGCGAGGCATGCCCGCCGCGGTCTACCAGGCGAGCGAAGACGCATTTGTCGGGTGGGCCGCCGCTCAGCGCTAGCGTGAATTGCGCGCGGGCGGTCAATCGCTGATCATCTCGCGATGCCAGGCGCTTCCGGACTTTCCTACCTTTCGGGATTCGGCAACGAGCACGCGACGGAGGCCGTCGCCGGCGCTTTGCCGGTCGGCCGCAATTCTCCGCAACGGGCGCCGCTCGGCCTGTACGCCGAGCAGTTGAGCGGCACCGCGTTCACGATGCCGCGGCGCTCGAACCGGCGCAGCTGGCTCTATCGCATCCGGCCGTCCGCGATGCACGGAGCCTTCGAACGCATCGAGCACGCAACGATTCGCAGCGCCCCGTTTCGCGAAACCGAGCTGTCGCCGAACCGCCTGCGATGGAATCCGCTGCCGCTGCCCGAACGCCCGACGGATTTCGTCGACGGCCTGTACACCATGGGCGGCAACGGAAACCTGCGAATGCAGTCGGGCGCGGCGCTGCACCTCTATGCCGCCAATCGCTCGATGACCGATCGCGTGTTCTTCGACGCGGACGGCGAACTGCTGATCGTTCCCGAGAGCGGCGCGCTCGAGTTCGTGACGGAGTTCGGCCAACTGAATGTCGCGCCGGGTGAGATCGCAGTCATCGGCCGTGGCATGAGGTTTCGCGTGGAACTCGCCGGCAAGACGGCGCGCGGCTACGTCTGCGAAAACTATGGCGCCGCATTGACGTTGCCGGAACTCGGCCCCATCGGTTCGAACGGGCTCGCGAACGCGAGGGATTTCCTGGCGCCGGTTGCGGCCTACGAAGATCGCGACGGCCCCGTCGAGGTGGTCGAGAAGTTCGGCGGGCACCTCTGGCGGGCCGAATATCCGCATTCACCCCTCGACGTCGTCGCCTGGCACGGCAACTTTGCGCCGTACAAGTACGATCTCGCGAAATTCATGGTGATCAACACCGTGAGCTTCGATCATCCGGATCCTTCGATCTTCACGGTGCTGACGTCGCCGTCGGAGATCGCGGGGCTGGCGAACGTCGACTTCGTGATCTTTCCGCCGCGCTGGATGGTGGCGGACGACACGTTCCGTCCGCCGTGGTTCCACCGCAATGTCATGAGCGAGTTCATGGGCCTCGTGCAAGGGCGCTACGATGCCAAGGATGCCGGCTTCACACCGGGCGGCGTGAGCCTGCACAATTCGATGAGCGCGCACGGCCCGGATCGCACGAGTTACGAGAAGGCGAGCACGGCGAAGCTCGAACCGCACAAGATCGTGGACACGCTCGCCTTCATGTTCGAGTCGCGCTGGCCGATCATTCCGACGGCGCAGGCAATGGCCGCGGCGCATCGCCAGCCCGACTACGACCAGGTCTGGGCGGGCTTCCGCAAGCAGTTCGACCCGAAGCGCTGAACGTTACGGCTTCGGGGCCCGCGCTTCGATCGGGATGCGCAGGGTCACGTCGGCGCCAAGGATGTCCGCCGGATACTTCTGGCCGATACCGCCCCAATCGAGGCGCTTGATCACCGTGTGCGCGTCGCCGCCGCAGGCCGGCACCTTGTAGAACGGGTGCTCGCGGCAAGCGAAGTGATCGACCGTGAGCGTCACGGGCTTCGACACGCCATGCATGCCGAGATCGCCGGAGATCGACACGAGTTGGTCGCCTTTGAACTTGAAGTCCGTGGACTTGAACGTGATCGTGGGGTAGGTCGACGCGTCGAAGAAGTCGGCCGTCTTCAAGTGCTCATCGAGTTTCGCCACACCGGTTGAAACGGATGCCACGGCGATCGCGACATCCGCGCTGCCTTTTTTCGCCGCCGTGTCGAGCGTGACGCTGCCGCTGATCGTGTCGAAGCGGCCGCGGTAGGTCGACAGGCCCATGTGCCTGATCTCGAAGACCGGCTTCGAGTGATCGGCGTCGATCGTGTAGGTGACGGGTGCGGCCTCGACCGCAATACTCATCACGGTAAGGGCGGCGGCAGCGGCGCAGGGGCGGAACTTCGTGTTCATCGGGCCTCCATCAGGCGGTCTTGTAGCCTTCGATCAGGATCCGGAGTTTCATTTCCTCTGCCACCAGCGGCGGCGGGTAGGGTCCGACGACGCCCCAGTCGGTGCGCTTGATCGTGGCGCTGGCATCGGCACCGCACGCGGGCACCTTGCGGAAATGATGCGGGATGCAGACGAACCCGCTCACCTTGAAGGTCACGGGCTTCGTGACGCCGTGCATCGTGAGATCGCCGGCGATCTCGACGACCTTGTCGCCGTCGAACTTGAACTTGCCGGCCTTGAAAGTGATGGTCGGATACTGCTCGACGTCGAGGTAGTCCTTGCCCTTCAGGTGCCCGTCGAACTCCGCGAGCTCGGTCGACACGGAGGCGGCGTCGATGATGATCTCGGCCGAGCCGGTCTTCTTTTCGGCGTCGAGGATGACCGTGCCGCTCACCTTCTTGAAGCGCGCGACGTAGTGCGAGAGGCCGAGATGGCGGATCTCGAACATCGGAATCGTGTGCATGGTGTCGACGGCGTAGGTGCCCGTGATCGCGACCGGGTCGGCCATGGGAGGCTCCTCGTGAAGGGGGACTCAACCTATACTCCGCGTTCCGCGGTCGCAACAGGAAAAGATTACATGCGCCACCTGCTTCGAAGCGGATTACAGGGACTCCCGGCGCTGCTGCTGCTGGCTGCAGTCGCGGGAGCGGCGACGAATGCGGTCAATCCGGCGCCGCCGCCCAAGCCGAGCGTTTCATTCGCCGAAATCCTGAAGACATCGAAGCCGGAGGAATGGCGGCGGCCTGACCCGGCGAATACCTTGTATATGGATCTCGGATCGGGACGAGTCGTCATCGAGCTCGCCCCGCAGTTCACGCCGCTGCATGCGGCCAACATCCGTACGCTCGCGCACGGGAATTATTTCGACGGCCTCACGATCTATCGTGTGCAGGACAATTACGTGACGCAGTGGGGCGATGCGGACGGCAAGCGGCCGCTGCCGATCGCGAGCAAGCTTGCCCCGGAGTACACGCTTTCGCCGATTGGGGCGATCAACTTCACGAAGCTTCCGGACGGCGACGTCTACGCGCCCGAGGCCGGCTTCGTCGACGGCTTTCCGGCCGCGCGCGATCCGGCCACAAAGACCGCCTGGCTCGTGCACTGCTATGGCATGGTCGGAGCCGGACGGGATCTCGACGATGAAACCGGCCCCGGTGCCGAGCTCTATGCGGTGAACGGGAGCCCGACGCGTCACATGGATCGGAATCTCGCACTCATCGGCCGGGTGCTCCAGGGGATGAACCTGCTGTCGAGCCTGCCACGCGGCACAGGCGACGGCCTCGGCATGTACGAGCAGGTCGACGAGCGTGTGCCGATCCTGGAGGTGCGGCTCGCCGCGGACTTGCCCGAGGCGGAGCGCCTGAAATTGGAGGTCATGAGGACCGATTCGCCGTCGTTTCGTGCGATCATCGAATGGCGTCGCAACCGCCACGACGACTTCTACAAGGTCCCGGCCGGACACGTCGACGTCTGCAACATTCCCGTACCCGTCCGCACGGTGCCCTAACGCTTCGAGGATCCGTCCATGCAATACGCCCGTCTCGGTGATTCCGGCCTCGTCGTTTCACGGCTTGCCTTCGGCAGCATGACCTTCGGCGTCGTGCCCACGGGACCCTTCGCGTCGGTCTCCAAGGTCGATCAGGCGGGCGCCAACAATCTCGTCGCCCGAGCGATCGACGGCGGCATCAATTTCTTCAACGGCGCGGACGTCTACGCCGGCGGCGAGGCCGAGAAAATCCTCGGCAAGGCGATCGGCGCGAAGCGCAAGGAAGTCGTGATCGCGACCAAGGTCGGCAATCGCATGGGGCCCTCGCTCATCGAGACCGGCCTCTCGCGCCGCCACATCCATGCGGCCTGCGACGGCAGCCTCGCGCGACTCGGCACCGATTACATCGACGTGTATCTCGTTCACAAGGTCGATCCGATCACGCCGATCGAGGAAACGATCGAAGCGCTGGAAGATCTCGTGCGCCAGGGCAAGGTGCGCTACGTCGGATTTTCCAATTGGCCGGCGTGGATGGCCGCCAAGGCCATCGGCATCCAGCGGGCGCGCGGCTGGAGCCAGTTCCGGGCAGCCGAGATGTATTACTCGCTCGTCGGCCGCGATCTCGAACACGAAGTCGCGCCGTTGTGCGCGGATGCGGGTGTCGGCGTCATGGTCTGGAGTCCACTCGCCGGAGGGTTCCTGAGCGGCAAGTACACGCGCACGAAACCGAAAGGCGAGAGCGGCGATCGCCTCGGCGGCTTCGACTTCCTGCCGTATGACCGCGAGCGCGGCTACCAGCTCGTTGACCTCCTGCAGGGAATCGCCGCGAAGCGCGGTGTTTCGGCCGCGCAGATCTCGCTCGCGTGGCTGCTGACCCGGCCCACCGTGTCATCGCTGCTCATCGGCGCGTCCAGCATCAAGCAGCTCGACGACAACCTCGGTGCGACGAACGTGAAGCTCGAGGCTGACGATCTCGCGCAGCTCGAAGCCGCGACCCAGCCCACGATCCCGTACCCCAACTGGTTCACGGCGCGCGTGGCGGATGGCAAAGTGCACGAAGCGCTCGGCATCGCGCTCGCGACGCCGCCCATCGCACGTTAGCTGTTCCAGCGGATCCAGTTGCCGTGCGCGTGCGCGGCCGCGAGCACGCGATCGTCGCCACCAGGCCAGAGCGTGAGGCGCAGCTCGCAGCCGCTCTCGACGCCGCTCAGCTCGTACCGCAGCCACGCAAGCGGTGAGTCGCCGCGCGCCGCTGCGCCAAGTTGCTCCATGTGCGCCGCGATCGCCTGTTGCGTCGGGCCGGGCAAGTACTGCCAGACAATGGAATGAAAGAGGACGCGCGTCGTGCCGGTCGGAGCTGATTCGGGCAGTTCGCTGCGGACCCACGCAGCCGCATCGGCGCGATCGAGCCGGGGTGGGTCCTTGCGGGCTTCGGCCATCGCGGCGGCCAGACGCGCAAGCCGCGCCGCCTGATCGGGCCAGACATAGGACAGCAGGCGTTCGCATTCGCTGTCGGCGCCAAGGTCAACGGGACTTCGATCGCAGCCGCGGCGGGAGGCGATAGTCAACGGCGCGCCTACGGCAGGCGCGGGTCCGGTCCACTCGGGACTGAGCAGGGGTTGCGCCGACGGATCGCCCCAGCTCGCCGGGCCAAAGCGATACCGGTAGCGGTCCGCGATCAGATTGAGGCCGGCACTCGAACCGACCTCGTATAAAGAGTGGCAGCTGCGTGAGCGCTGCGACCTCGAGCCAGCCGGCGAGCAACACTGCCGAGCGGCCGACCTCGTTGGTCTGCGGCGGGGAGTCGAGATAGTGTTCAATGGTTTTCGAGTCGGACTCGAATGCCGAGCGTATGGCGGCCGAGAGCCGCTCGACGGGTGGAATCGGATTCGGCGGATACACGGTGGCAAGCTCGGGTGCCCGGCCGCTCCGTGCGAGGCAATGCAGCGCGCCGGCGACGCGCAGCGCTACGTTGTCGGCGAGCGGCGCCGGGTCGCCGACCCATTCCAGGATGCGCCGGCCGGCGGCGTTATTCTGGTCGAGTGCGGCGGGGATCGCTTCGCAGAGGCGGGCGGTGAATTCGGAGCCCATCCGGCGGCAATGGCCGGCCTGCTCGGCGAAAGCCTGTTCGATGCGGGCAGCAATCGTGCTCATTTGGAATTTCTATTCTAATATCGATGCCAACGGCTCAGGACGGCGAATCATGCTGCGATTGTCCCGGATGATCGATCTCGGCACGCGGGCACCGAAGTTCACGCTGCCCGACGGCGGTGGACGTACGCACTCATTGGACGAGATCGCGGGCTCGAAGCCCGTGCTCGTCGCCTTCATCTGCAATCACTGCCCATTCGTGAAGCACATGGCGGGCGGGCTTGCCGATTTCGCGCGCGAATACCAGGCAAAGGGTCTTGCCGTTGTTGCGATTTCCTCGAACGACGTCGCCTCGCATCCTGAGGACGGGCCGCGGGAGATGGCCGAATTCGCGCGCAGCCACGATTTCACTTTTCCCTACCTCTACGACGAGAGTCAGCGTGTGGCATTGGACTACGGGGCGATCTGTACGCCGGACCTGTTCCTGTTCGACGGCGAGCGCAGGTTGGTCTATCGCGGCCAATTCGATTCAAGCCGGCCAGATCGCAATCGGCCGCCGCTCAGGACCGACTTGCCGGTAACCGGCGTGGACCTGCGCGCAGCGGCTGATGCGGTTCTCGCCGGAAAAGCCCTGCCGAAGGAACAGAGTGCAAGCGCGGGCTGCGGCATCAAGTGGAAGCCGGAGAACGAGCCCGACTGGGCTTAAGCCGGCAGATCGACCCATTGAGCGCCGCGCCGCGCGCTTTCGACCGCCTTCTCGATGAACCGCACGCCGCGCAGCCCGTCATGCACATCGGGATACGAGCCGGCGGGTGATTCGCCGCGCGCCGCGCGACGAATATCCGTGATGAATTCGCGATAGAGCGTGGCGAACGCTTCCAGATAACCTTCCGGGTGGCCCGCAGGTGTTCGCGTCGCGGACCTCGCTGCAGCGGACAGATATCCCTGGCCGGTGCGAAGCATCTGCCACGGCTTGCCCTCGGGCTTGAAGATCAGCGTGTTCGGCTGCTGCTGATGCCATTCGATCCCGCCCTTCGTTCCGTAGACACGGATGCGAAGGTCGTTCTCCTCCCCGCAGGCAACCTGCGAACAAAGCAGAGTGCCCTTGGCTCCGTTCTCGAGTCGCAAAAGCATGCTCGCGTCGTCGTCGAGCCGGCGGCCGTCGACAAAGCTCGTGAGCTCCGCGCACAGGGACTCGATGCGCAGCCCCGAAACGAATTCGAGCAGGCTTTCCGCGTGCGTGCCGATGTCGCCGACACAGCCACTCAGGCCGGCGCGCGCCGGGTCCGTGCGCCACTCGGCCTGCTTGTTGCCCGTCCGTTCAAGCGGCTGCATCAGCCAGTCCTGCAGGTACTCGACCTGCACCTTGCGGATCGTGCCGAGTTCGCCGTTGCGTACGCGTTCGCGTGCCTCGCGCACCGCCGGATAACCCGTGTAATTGTGCGTCAGCGCGAAAAGCCTCCCGCTACGCTCGACTAGCCTCACCAGGTCTTCGGCCTCCTTGACGGTGAACGCAAGCGGTTTGTCGCAGACGACGTGGATGCCCGCCGCAAGAAAGGCCCTGGCGACGGCACAATGGAGGTGATTGGGCGTCGCGATGATGACGAAGTCGATGCCGTCCGCGCGGGCCTTCTCCGCGCTTGCCATCACTTCACAGGAGTCGTAGGAACGATCGAGGAACCAGGCGGCTGCGCTTGCGGCGGCATTCTTCGGATCCGAAGACATTGCGCCCGCGACGACGATCGCTTGTCCATCGAGTTCCGCGGCGATGCGGTGCACGGAGCCGATGAACGCGCCGCGCCCGCCGCCCACGATGCCGGCACGCAAGCGCCGCTTGTCGAGTGAATCAGCCATTCTCAGGAACCGTTGTTCATGAGCCGTCGCTCATGAACGATACGCCTCGCGTCCGTAGCCCTGCACGGGAATGTCCTGCGAAGCCAGCACGTCGTGCTGCAGCGAGTACATCGCTGCCGCGGCTTCATCGATTGCCTTCACGAAGGCGAGCGAGCCTTTGAGTATCGGAGCGAGCTTCGTCTTGTCCTGCACGCGAGCCTTCGGATATTCGTGTTCGACGACGAGGAACGTCTTCGTGGGGTCGATGCCCAGCAGTTCGCGCGCGGCAAGCTGATGATCGAGCCAATCGACGCTGCGGTTCTGCAGGTAAGCAAGCGGATCGTGACGCGCCGTACCGGGAAGTTCGTGTTCCGCGAGCACGGTCTGCTTCTTCCACGCGTTGCCGTGGTCCGTGGGGTTCTCTGAGAGCCTGCCGCCCGGCCAATCGCCGCGCTCCATCGTCTGGCCGCCGTAGCCCCAGGCCGCGACGCCGCGCGAGTCGATCACCTGGCCCTTGACGTGAAAACCGCCGATCAGGAAGCCATAGCCCTGATCCTTCAGGTACTGGAAGACCGAACGCGTATCCTGGCCCATGAGGATGGCGTGCGACGGATCGTAGTGAATGCGGAATTGATCGCCCACGCCGTGTCGCTCGCAGATCCGGTGCAGCGCAATCCAGGGGCCCGGCGCATACGCGATATTGTTGTGCCAGGTGTCGCCTGGGCTCCAGCCTGGCATCGGGCACTGCTCGATGCGAAGGGTAAGGCCGCGCGCCTTCGCTTCCTTCAGGAGGGGAACGAAGACCTCTTCGAACATCGTGAGGTTCTCGTCCATCGCGAGATTCGGATTGCGGCCGACAAATCCGCAGACCGCATCGACGCCGAGGAGGGCGGCGGCATTGAAGACCCGGCGCATGAACTCATATTTCCTGGCGCGTGCCCCCGCGTCCGCAGCAAGCATGTTGTCGAAATAGGCGAGATCGGAAAGGCCGACGCCGCTGGCTTTCATCGAAGCGAGCACGCGTGCCGCGCGTTTCTTGTCAAACGGCGCGCGCAGGTCGAGCGTGTTGGCGACCGGGTCGAGCATTGCCTCCGGCGGCACGTCGCTTTCAGTCGGATGCAGGGCCGCGGAGAGCTGGATAAAGGGGCAGTCAAGTTCGCGCGCGAAGACCAGCCAGTCTTCGACAGCAAGATCCGCATCCGCGTCGCGCCTGGCTCGCGGCGTGAGTTCCTGCAGGGCGGCAGTGAGCACGCTCAGCCTCATCGGTTGTGGTGTAAATGGTTGCGACATTACATGCTCGGGCGCCGCCCTCGATCATGAGGTGAAACGGTAGCTCAGCGTCTGATTATAGACACCGGGGACGAAAGTCATCGGGTTGTGGCCCATTCCTGTGCCCCCAAGGCCCTGCTCGACGGGGCCGGTTCGCACGCCTCGACGGCTGCACGCTACAATCCCGCGCAACATCCGGTCGCTCGGGAATCCTCTGACGTGAAATCGAAACGAGTCGCCTCGGCCGCCGAGGCCGTGACCGATATCCCGCAAGGCGCTTCGCTCGCCGTCGGTGGCTTCGGTCTCTGCGGTATGCCGATGGCTCTCATCCAGGCGCTGCATGACCGCAAGATAGGCGACCTCAAGATCGTGTCGAACAACTGCGGCGTCGATGGCTGGGGCCTCGGCGTGCTGCTCGCCGATCACCTGATTTCGCGGCTGACGAGTTCCTACGTCGGAGAGAACAAGGAGTTCGAGCGCCAGTATCTCGAAGGCGAAATCGAAGTGGAGCTCACGCCGCAGGGGACGCTCGCCGAGCGCATGCGCGCCGGCGGCATGGGCATTCCGGCCTTTTTTACGCCGGCGGGCGTCGGCACGCAGGTTGCCGAGGGCGGTCTGCCCTGGCGCTACGGGCCGAATGGCACCGTCAAACTGCCGTCGCCGAAAAAGGAAACCCGCGAGTACGACGGCAAGACCTACGTCCTCGAGCGCGCGATTCGCACGGATTACGCGCTCGTGCACGCGGCTCGCGGTGACACGGCAGGCAACCTCGTATTCAAGGGCTCGGCCGCCAATTTCAATCCCGTCTGCGCGATGGCGGGACGCATCACGATCGCGGAAGTGGAAGAGCTCGTGGAGCCGGGCGCCATCAAGCCCGGTGAAATCCAGCTGCCGGGCATCTTCGTGCAGCGGATCGTGAGCGTCGGCCAGCAGTTCCCGAAGCGGATCGAGCGCCGCACCGTGCGCAAGCGCGCGGCCGGAGGTGCCCGATGAGCCTCACGCGCGAACAGCTTGCGGCCCGTGCCGCCCTCGAGCTCGAATCGGGCAGCTACGTCAATCTAGGCATCGGCATTCCGACGCTCGTCCCGAACTACCTGCCGGCCGGCGTCGAGGTCGTCCTGCAATCGGAGAACGGCATCCTCGGCGTGGGACCGTATCCCTACGAGGGCGAAGAGGACCCCGATCTCATCAACGCAGGCAAGGAAACCGTAACTATCTTGCCGGGCGCCGCATTCTTCGACTCCGCGACATCGTTCGGCATGATCCGCGGTGGCCATATCGACGCGGCCATCCTCGGTGCGATGCAGGTTTCCGTTGTCGGCGACCTGGCCAACTGGATGGTGCCCGGCAAGATCAAGGGCATGGGCGGCGCGATGGATCTGGTGCACGGCGCGAAGCGCGTCATCGCCCTTATGGAGCACGTCGCGAAGGACGGCTCGCACAAGATCGTCAGCGAGTGCAGCCTGCCGCTCACCGGCAAGCGCGTGGTGAACCGGATCATCACCGACCTTGCGGTGATCGACGTCACGCCGGACGGCCTTGTGCTGGTCGAGACGGCGCCCGGCGTCAGCGTCGACGAGGTGCGCAAGGCGACCGGCCCGAAACTCCTGACGCCGAAACCGCCGCAGTCGATGCGTCTTGGCTGAACCCGCCATGCTGCGAGCAAGCGTGCCGGGCTCGATCAATTACCTGCAGGCGATGTCCGTGCGGCCGGCGTTCTACGCGCATGATTTTTCGCGCGACAATCTCAAGCTCGATGCGCGCACGGTCGAGATACGCGATGCGCGCGCGGCGCGCGAAGCGCCGTCGCTCGCGCGCGAGGGGTTTACGATCGCGGGGCATCCGACCGCGGTCAGCGATTTCGACGACCGGAACCAGGTTCATGAGATCTACCTGCGCGAGGCGCAGCAGCTCCTGCTCGAGGTCACCGGTGCGAAGCGCGTCGTCATGACGCCAGGCGCGGTCGCGCGCTACGGCGAGAAGTCGACGCGCTACCGCACGAGCTTCAATTCGCGGCCAGCGCGCTTCACGCACGTCGACTACACGGAGCGTTCGGCGCCCGTGCTGATGAAGAGCCTCCTCGAAAAGGCGGCGCCGGATTTCGTTCCGCGCGGCCGCTACGCGGGCTACAACGTCTGGCGCGTGCTGTCCGATCCGCCGCAGGACGTGCCGCTCGCCATCTGCGACGCAAGGTCGGTCGAGGCGGGCGACCTCGTGCCGGGCGATGCAATCTTCGATGCGCCGGGCGCGGCGCAATGGAGTTTCGAGGCGTACCTGTTCCGGTACAACCCCGCCCACCGCTGGTCGTACTACTCGAACATGCGCCGCGACGAAGCCCTGGTATTCAAGGCCTACGACTCGGATCCGGGTCAGCCACAGCGGGTTCCGCACTGCGCATTCGACGATCCGACCTGCCCGCCCGACGTAGCTCCGCGGGCCAGCATCGAAGTGCGCGGCTACGCGTTCTTCGAGGACTGACGGGCAAGGCCCATCCACTCCTCGAGCGGTTCAACCCGCGTGCGGCTCACGCTGAGACGCGTGCCGTTTTTCAGCTTGACGCCGTAGTCGCCACCCGCTTCCCGCAGCAGTGCGTCGATGCGATCGAGACGGACGATTGCCGAACGGTGGATGCGCATGAAGACGGCCGGATCGAGGCGCTCTTCGAGCGTTTGCATGCGTTCGCGAATCACGAACGTCTTGTCGCCGACGTGCAGCTCCGCATAGGGCCCGCTCGCCGAGATGTAGTCGATGTCTGCCGCCGGGACGACCCGCACCTGGCCGCGCATTTCGACGGCGATGCGCTCGAGGTAGCTCGGCGGGTTGGCGGCCCCCGAACCACTGAGCAGGGCTTGCAGCTGCGCCGTCAATCGCCCGGCTTGCCGAAGCTCGAGCGTCCGTTCGGCCCTGCGCAGGGCTTCCGTGAAGCGTTCGTCGTCGAAGGGCTTGACGAGATAGTCAAGCGCGGCAACGTCGAACGCCTTGAGGGCGTACTGATCATAGGCGGTGACGAAGATGGTCGCGGGCATCTGCCCGACGCCCACCTTGCGGACGACTTCGATGCCGGTCTTGCCCGGCATCTGTACGTCCAGAAAAACGAGATCGGGTTTCAGGTCCTGGATGGCTCGCACGGCGCTGTCGCCGTCATCCGCGATGCCGGCAAGTTCCCAGCCGTCCGTGCGTGCGAGCAGGTCCTCGAGCCTCTGGCGCGCGAGACGCTCATCGTCAACGACGAGTGCCCGGAGTTTGCGCGCCGGCGTCATGCGGGCGTCTCGTCATACGCGACGGCGGAAGTTCGCAGTTCATCCGCGGGGCGGAAGGGCAGACTCGCTTCGACGATGGTTCCACCTGCGGGATCGGCTCGGAGGATCAGGCTCTGGTCTGCTCCATAGAGCTGCGCGAGCCTCGCCCGCGTGTTGCCGAGGCCCAAGCCGTCGGCCGACGGTTCGGCCGTGGCGATGCCCGGTCCGTTGTCGCTCACGCTCAGCACGAGGCGATCGCCGACGTGCGCGGCGCGCAATTCAATCCGGCCGACGCCCTCGAGCCGGTCGATGCCGTGCTTGAACGCGTTCTCGACGAGTGGCTGCAACAGGAGGTTCGGCACCAGCGACGTCAGGGCCTCTGCATCGAGGTGTTCCCGGATTTCGAGACGGCCCTCGAACCGGATCTTCATGATCTCGAGGTAGCGGCGCGTGAAATCGATCTCGCGCGCCAGCGGAATCTCGGTGTCGTTGCCGCCATCGAGCGACAGGCGCAGAAGTTCGCTCAGCCGCGCGATCATCCGACGCACGCCGCGCGGATCCCGTTCGACGAGCGCTGAGATGGCATGCAGCGTGTTGAAGAGAAAGTGCGGGTTCAGCTGGGTGCGCAGCGCCGCGAGGCGCGCACCAGCGAGCTGCGCGCGCAGCTGCGCGGCCTGTGCCTGCAGCGCGATCGCTTCTTCGCGACGCGCGCGATAGCGGAGGAAATAGTCGCGGGCAAAACCGGCAGCGAGGATCGCCACGTAGATCAGGAATTCGTTCATGAACCACAGCCGCCGTACGCGGGCGACCGGCGGAACGTCACCGAGGGTCGTCTGCACCGCGTTCAGTTGCTGATAGCGCAGGAAATCGGTGGCCATGTCGAACGGAATCGAGAGCGCGAGCCCGATGCCAACGAAGAGCAGCAGCCGGCGCAGCCAGTTGCCGCGCTCGACGCTGAAGCGCCCCGCCAGCCAGAAGATGAACGGGGTCAGCGCGGCCCATAGATAAGAGTCGATGAACGCCATGCTCACCGGTACCGAGCGGGGAATGGGCGATGGTCCGCGCACCAGCGGATCGAACAGCGCGTTCGCCGTGCTGAGGAGGGCAATCAACGTCCAGAAACCGAAGATCAGCAGGTACTCGACGGGTTTCAGCGGCACGGGCCGGGTCGCTCCGTCCGGTGCATGACGGGGCAGGGGAAGCGGTACGGGCTCGGTCGAGGTATCCACGATGGGCGTCAAGCATAGGCAGCACCGCCGCCCGCCGCAAAGGCGTTCGTGATCCGTACGGTGCCGTTCGCGACAGCGTCGTGCGGGCCGTGACTCCCCGGGCACGGAGGCGACCGCTCGCTGACTAAGATGCGGTCGTCATGAGGCCCCAATGAACAAAAAGCACTATGTCATCGCCGCGAGCGCGCTCGCGGCCGTCATCGCTGCCTATTTCCTCTTCGGCCGCGGCAGCACGGACGAAAGCTCCGCGTTTCGCCTGGCTCCGGTTGAGCGCGGGGACGTCGAGGCGCTCGTTTCGGCGACGGGAACCCTGTCGGCGGTGACGACCGTACAGGTCGGCACCCAGGTCTCGGGGCGCGTGGACGCACTGATGGTGGATTTCAACGACACCGTGAAGAAGGGCCAGCTGATCGCGCGCATCGACCCGACCTTGCAGCAGCAGACAGTGCGGGACGCGGAAGCGGGTGTCGAACGCAGCCAGGCCGAACTCGACCAGTCGCAGCGCGAATACGAGCGCAACAAGCAGCTCTTCGATCGCAAGGTGCTGACGGAGATCGATTTCAATACGGCGAAATACGGCCTCGAAGTGGCGAAGGCGAACCTGAAGTCGGCCAAGGTCACGCTCGAGCGCGCGCGCCAGAATCTCGAGTACACGTCGATCTTCGCACCCATCGACGGCGTGGTCGTCGAGCGCGACGTCGACGTCGGCCAGACCGTCGCCGCGAGCCTGTCTGCGCCGCAGCTCTTTCTCATCGCCAATGACCTCAAGCACATGCAGATTCTCGCGTCGGTCGATGAGAGCGATATCGGCCAGATCAAGGACGGCCAGACCGTGCGGTTTGCCGTGCAGGCTTATCCCACGGAGAAATTCCCGGGCGCCGTGCAGCAGGTGCGCCTGCAATCCAAAGTGCAGGAAAACGTCGTCAACTACACCGTGGTCGTAAGCCTCGACAATCTCGCGGGCAAGCTTCTTCCCGGCATGACGGCGACCGTCGAATTCCTCACCGGCTCGGCACGCGGCGTGCTCATCGTGCCGAATGCAGCGCTGCGCTTCCGCCCGTCGCGCGATCAGCTCGTGGCGCTTGGCGCCGGGCGCAATGCCGAACGCCCGGCGGGCAGCGACGCGCGACCCCCGAATGGCGCGGGCGCCACGGGCGCGAACGGAACCGGAACCGCCCGCTGGACCGGCAACCAGGGCGCGGGAGCCGGCGCACGCAACTCGACAGCCGTGTGGGTGCTCGACGATGCGGGCAAGCTTGAACGCATCCATGTCACTGCGGGCATCACGGACGGCCAGCGGACGCAGATCGAATCGCCGAAGCTCAAGGAGGGCATGCAGGTCATCATCGGCAGCACGCAATCCTCCGCCACGACCGGTGCGAGCCCCTTCCAGTCGGCGCAACCGCAAAGCGGGCCGCGTCCGCCTGGCGCGTTCTAGCTACCGGTGCCGTCATGACGACATCGCTGGTCAGTCTCGAGGGCATCAGCCGCGTCTACCATCTCGGACGCAACGAGGTGCATGCACTGCGCGGCGTCGATCTGACGATCGAACCGGGCGAGATGGTCGCGATCATGGGTTCCTCCGGCTCCGGCAAGTCGACGCTCATGAATCTGCTCGGCTGCCTCGACTCGCCGACCACCGGCGAGTATCGCCTCGACGGCGTGCGGGTCAACGACCTCGGCAAGAACGACCTCGCCGACCTTCGCAACCAGAAACTCGGCTTCGTCTTCCAGGGCTTCAACCTGCTGGCGCGCACGAGCGCGCTCGACAACGTGGAGCTGCCCATGCTCTACGACCGATCCAACCGCTTCGCGGACAGCAAGGGACTCGCAGCCCAGGCGCTCGCGCGCGTGGGGCTTGCCGACCGGTTCGATCACCAGCCGAGCGAGCTCTCCGGCGGCCAGCAGCAGCGCGTCGCCATTGCCCGGGCCCTCGTGATGCAGCCGCGCCTGCTGCTCGCCGATGAGCCGACCGGCAATCTCGATTCGCGCACCTCGATCGACATCCTCGCGCTCTTCCAGGAGCTGAACGACCAGGGCATCACCATCGTGCTCGTGACGCATGAGGCCGACGTCGCCCGCTACGTACGTCGGCGCGTCGAAGTGCGCGACGGGCGCATCATTCGTGATGACGCGGTTCTCGAGCGCCGGCGTGCCGCGGACGATCTCGCGCTCATGCCGGCCGGGGGCGCGGCATGAATCTCGCAACCCTCGTCAAGGTCGCGACGCAAAGCATCCTGCGTCACAAGCTGCGCATGGCGCTCACCATGCTCGGCATCGTCATCGGCGTCGCCGCCGTGCTCATCATGATTGCGGTCGGCCAGGGCGCGCAGACGCGCATCGCGGAGCAGATCAAGAACCTCGGCACGAACCTCATCGTCATCACGGCGGGCACGTCCAATTCGGGCGGTGTGAGCCAGGGCGCGGGTACGTTCAATCGCCTGACGGAGGACGACGCCACCAAGATCAAGCGCGAGGCGACCTTGCTCGCCGGCGTCTCGCCGGTGGTGTTTGCGCCGACGCAGGCGATCACGGCGAGCGGCAACTGGCGGACGGTGGTCAACGGCGTGTCGACGGACTACCAGGTCATCCGTGACTGGACCACGCAGTCGGGCGTCTTCTTCAACGATGCGGATGTGCGCACGGCCCGCAAGGTCGCCGTCATCGGTTCGACGATCGCGAAGAATCTCTATGCCGGCACGGATCCGGTCGGGCAGCAGATCCAGCTGCGCAACGTGCCGTTCACGATCATCGGCGTGCTGAACTCGAAGGGACAGACGGCGGGCGGCGCGGACCAGGACGACGTCGTCGTGATTCCCTATACGACGGCCAAGACCCGCCTGAGCGGCCGTTCGGGCGGCTGGTCGCGGATCAGCCAGATTCTCGCGAGCACCAATTCGGCGAGCGACCTGCCGGCGGCGCAGGAGGAAATCCGCGCCATCATGCGCGAATCGCACAAGCTCGGCGACGACGCCTACGACGACTTCACCATCCGCAACCAGGACGAGCTCGCCGACGCCGCGCAGGGCACGACCAAGGTCATGTCGTGGCTGCTCGCCGCCATCGCGTCCATTTCGCTCCTCGTCGGCGGCATCGGCATCATGAACATCATGCTCGTGTCCGTGACGGAGCGGACGCGCGAGATCGGCATCCGCCTAGCGATCGGCGCACGCCAGTCGGACGTCATGACGCAGTTCCTGATCGAGAGCGTGGTCATCAGCTCGCTCGGCGGCGTCATCGGCATCGTGATCGGTGCCGCCGGTTCGCTCGTTCTCGGCCAGATCACCGGCTGGAGCACCGCGATCCCGCTGTCGGCGGTCGTGATCGCCGTCGGCTTCTCGGCCGCGGTCGGCGTCTTTTTCGGCCTCTATCCCGCGCGCCAGGCTTCCAGGCTCGATCCCATACAGGCTCTCCGCTATGAATAGAGTCGCCGCAGCAACGCTTGTGGCACTGCTCGCGATCGGCGCCGGCACCGGCGCGCAGGCGCAGGACGCGCGGATCATTACGTATCCGGAGGCGATCCAGATCGCGCTCGAAAACAACGTCGACCTGCGCCAGACCCGCAATGCCGCCCTGCTGAGCGGAGTCAACGTCCAGCAGGCGCGCAATCAGTTCCTGCCGGACCTCGGTGCCAGTGCGCAGGCCGGCGAGTCGCTCGGGCGCAACTTCAGCGCGAGCGAGGGCGCGACGATCAATACCGACGCGCAGTTCGCCAATTTCAGCGTGAATTCCGGGGTGACGCTGTTTGACGGTTTTGCCAACACGGCGGCACTCAAGCAGGCGCGTCTCGCCGAGAAAGCGAGCCACCTCGATGTGCAGCGGGGACGGGAGACCGTCGTCTTCACCGTCGCATCGGAGTACCTCGCGCTGATCCAGCAGCAGGAGCAGTTGCGCGTGCAACGGGAAAATCTCGCCGCGCAGACGGATCTGCTCGAGCAGGTGCAGACCTATGTCGATGCCGGCGCCCGTACCATCGCCGACCTCTACCAGCAGCAAGCGAATGTGGCCGGCGCGCGCCTCGCGCTCGTGCAAGCGGAGCGCGCCGCGGAACTGGCCAAGGTCGACCTGATCGGCGCGCTCCTTCTCGATCCGCGCGGAGCCTACGAGTTCGAGCCGCCCGCGGCCGAAAAAATTGCCGCCGCCGCCGCGAGTGACCGGCCGGCGCTGCCGAACCTGATGGACCAGGCATTCGCCCAGCGCGCCGACCTGAACGCGGTCCAGCAACGCCTCAGCGCGGCCGACCAGGCCGTGCGGGTCGCCAAGGGCGGGTACTGGCCGACGATTTCCCTGAGCGCGGGCTATGGCACGAGCTACAACAGCGCGAACGACACCGCGTTCAGCGATCAGCTGGACGAGCGCCGGGGCGGCTCGGTCGGAGTCTCGGTCTCGATCCCGATCTTCGATCGCGGCAGCGTCCGCGCCGACACGCGTCGCGCCGAGATCGCGGCCGACAATGCACGCATCGACCTCGAAGCCCTGCACAACAGCGTCGGCCTGCAGGTCCGCCGCGCCTATCTCGACTATCGATCAGCGGACGAGCAGCTGAGCGCCGCGGACGCCCAGCAAAAGTCGGCCACGCTATCCCTGGAAGCGGTCACCGACCGCTACTCGGCCGGTGCCGCCACGCTGGTTGAAGTCTCGGAGGCGCGTGCGTCCCAGGTAACGGCCGCGAGTGCCGTCGTGGCCGCCCGGTACGGGGCTCTCTTCGAACGCACGCTGCTCGACTACTATGTAGGCAATCTCGACGCGGCAAAACCCGCGGGGCCTGAGAAATAACTATAATCCGCGCCATGGACAAGAAAGTGTCGGATCTGCTGCGCGCCTACGAGGAACGCAGCAAACGGGAATGGGCGCTGATGGATCGCTTGAGCGAGGCCGATGCGCGCTCGGACATCGACGATTTCCTGCTGTCGGTCGGGCCTCACACGGGCGAGTTCCTGCACATGCTGGTCGAGGACGCCAAGTCGACCCGCATCCTCGAGATCGGAACGTCCTATGGCTACTCGACGACCTGGCTCGCCGATGCAGCGCGAATGACCGGTGGCCGGGTAACGACGATCGAGTTGCAGGCGAAGAAGCGCGACCACGCCCGCCAGCAGCTCGAAGGCGTCGGGCTTGCCGGGCACGTGGAATTCCAGCTCGGCGATGCCCTTGCGATCCTCGCGAAGCTCGACGGGCCGTACGACTTCGTGCTCCTCGACCTGTGGAAGAATCTCTACGTCGGCTGCTTCGACCGGTTCCTGCCCAAGCTCGCGCCCGGGGCGCTCGTCGTCGCCGACAACATGATCTATCCGCCCGACACGCATGCGCAGACGATGGCTTACCAACGCCGCCTCAGGGATACCGGGCGATTCGAATCCGTGCTGCTGCCGATCGGCAGCGGCCTCGAGGTGAGCCGTCTGATTGCCTGAAGGCGCCGGGCGAGGCCCGGGGTCAGGTCAGGTGCAGGAAGAGCAGGTGGCGCGGCCGCTTCTCGGGCTGGCTCGCTGTCTGCGACGGGCAATCCGAGCGATCGGTGCGCGGTGCGGCGGATTGCGTCTCCGCCGGCGCGGCGGTCACGTTGCCTGGAGTGCGCACCACGTTCGATGCGCGCGGCGCCGTCGCCGCCCGCGGTGCGGATTGCGGTACACCGTCCCGATTGCAGGGATTCATCGAGTCGCGCATCAGCGAGAGTGCCCGTCCCGGTGCGCGGCGGCAGTCGATCGCCGACTGCGGATCGCGGTAGCCCGCCGCTGCGTTCGTCGTTGGCGTCGTCGCCTCGTTCGCAAACGCCGCGTTCGCTCCAAGCGCGAGCAGCGACGTCAGTGCAAATCCATAGCTTTTGTTCACGTGTGCAGCCCTGGAGGATCGGCCGGATCGAGCTGTGAATGGCGGCAAGCGTACTCCACCTCGGGGCCGTTTCGGAAGCGCGATTCCGCATCTGTCGCATCGCGCAATACGTGCAGTGGCGCGGACACACGCGGACACATCGGCGGACAGCTGTCGGACAGTGGCGCAACGCTTCGCGACGTGCGTGTGCGGCCGTTTTACTTTGTGAGGACCCGCTTGTCCTCCAGCGTGATGCGCAGCCGCTAGCGCTGCCCGGCAGCTCGATATGGACCGCGCGTGCGTTCAGCGATGTTTTTGCTGGAAGCCGGGAGTCGGTTCTTTCAGCAGCGCTGGCAATGATTCCTATTTGACCCGCAAGTGCCTTATGTATAAAGGAAATATTTGCCACCACAGCGCTTCCCTGAGCGGCGATTTGAGCCGTCACCGGTGAGCTAAGCTGGCGGCCGCCGATGACATCCCAGACGCGTCAATCTGCCTGGCCGCTTCTCTTCGCGGCATCCGCCATCTTGCTCATCACCATGGGCATCCGGCAGTCGCTCGGTTTGTTCATCGCCCCGATCAATCAGGCGACGGGCCTCGGCATTGTCGCAATCAGTTTTGCGATGGCGGTCGGTCAGTTCGTCTGGGGTGCCATTCAACCCGTCTTCGGTGCGATCGCGGATCGTCACGGACCCGGCGGTGTCCTCATCGTGGGTGCCGTGCTGCTCGCCGCGGGCTGCGCGTTGACGACATTGGCGACCCATTCCTGGCTGCTGATCCTGAGCGTCGGCGTGTTGTCCGCCGCGGGCGCGGGAGCGGGCAGCTTCTCGATCCTCATCGGCGCGACTGCGCATCAGATCGCGCCCGAGCGCCGATCCTTCGCATCCGGCTTCATCAATGCCGGCGGCAGTCTCGGCCAGTTCGTCTTCGCTCCGCTCAACCAGCTGCTCATCAGTGCGTCCGGCTGGGTGATCGCCTTGTACGCGATGGCGGCCGCGGCGCTCGCCACGATTCCCATCGGGCGCTTCGTCACCGCGCCGGCGACGCGCCCGGCCGGCGCGCCAGTGCCTGCCGGCGCCGGCCTGTCGCTCCGCGGGCAGCTCGCCATCGCATCGCGCGATCGCAGCTATTGGTGCTTGCACGCCGGCTTCTTCACCTGTGGCTTTCATATCGCCTTCCTGGTCACGCACCTGCCAGGCGAGGTCGGTCTCTGCGATCTCCCCGCCAGCGTCGCCGCGAGCTCGCTGTCGATCATCGGGCTCGCGAACGTCGGCGGCAGCCTCGCGGCGGGCTGGCTCGGCAATCGCATGCGCATGAAATGGATCCTGTTCTGGATGTATCTCAGCCGAGCTGTGGCGATTGCCGTCTACCTGATGGCCCCGAAGACCGCGCTGACGTTCTATCTGTTCGCGTTCGTGCTGGGCGCGACCTGGCTCGCGACCGTCCCGCCGACTGCGGGGCTCGTCGCCAAGCTCTTCGGCGTCCGTTACCTCGCGACCCTCTTCGGGCTCACGCTCCTGTCCCACCAGATCGGCGGCTTTTTCGGCGCATGGCTCGGTGGGATCGCGCTCTACCGCTTCGGGGACTATGGCTGGATGTGGTATGCAGACATGGCGCTGGCGCTCGGCGCGGCGGTCATCAATCTGCCCATCCGCGAATTGCCGGTGGCGGCATCGACTCTTGCTGCAAGGACCTGACATGAAAATGGCACACGGCGTTGTCGCGATCGTTCTTGTCGGCGTCTGCGCGGTCACGCGCGCGGCCGACGACGCGGACAAACTGGTTCCGGGGGACACGCTGTTCGCGGAACGCTGTGCGAGTTGCCACGAGCACGCGCAAGGCCGGGTGCCGGATACCGCAGCGCTGCGTGCGAGGCCGCCGGAGCAGATTCTCGCGGCGCTGCGCTCCGGCGTCATGCGCACGCAGGCGACCGGGCTCAGCGTCTTCCAGATGCAGGGCATCGCGCAGTACCTCACCGGGCGCGAGCCAGGCGAATCGCCCGCGACCGTGCCGGAACCGAATGCCTGCGCCGGCCCCATTACCGCGATTCAGGTTCGCGCGACCGACTGGAACGGCTGGGGCGCCGACCTCGTCAATTCGCGCTTCCAGCCGAAACCGGGAATCAAGCCGACCGATGTCCCGCGGCTCAGGCTGAAGTGGGCATACGGCTATCGCGGCTCGTTCGTCTACGGCCAGCCGACGGTCATCGGCGGGCGCGTGTTCACGACAAGTTCGACGGGACGCGTGTACTCGCTCGATGCCAGGACCGGCTGCACGCACTGGACCTATGACGGCGAAGCAAGCACGCGCACGGCCATCTCGATCTCGCGTCTGCCCGCGGGTGCCGGTGCCCGGTCGGCGGCCTACTTCGGCGACGATTCCTCGAACGTCCATGCGGTCGATGCGGACACGGGACGCCTCCTGTGGAAAGTGCGCGCCGACCCGCATCCGTGGGCCCGTATCACGGGTTCGCCAAAGGTTTACCGCGGCGTCCTTTACGTCGGTGTCTCCTCGTTCGAGATCGTGGTCGCCGCCGATCGCCATTACCCCTGCTGCACGTTCAGCGGCAGCGTCGTCGCGCTTGACGTTCGCGACGGGCACCGGCTGTGGCAGACGAAGATGCTGCCGCCGGCCCAGCCGACTGGACTCAGCGATGCCGGGACGCAGCTTTCGGGTCCGGCCGGCGCTTCCGTATGGGGTTCGCCCGCGGTCGATGAGCGGCGCCAGTTGCTCTACGTCGGCACCGGGAATTCCTACACGGACGCGCTTGCGCTCAATGCGAACGCGATCGTCGCGCTCGAGCTCAAGACCGGAAAAATCGTGTGGTCACACCAGATCACGCCTGAGGACAACTTCAACATGGCGTGTGCCCGACCCGGCGCGTGTGCGCCCGGCGAACGCTGCGACCTCGCCGGCAAGGCGAATTGCCCGAAGGTCGTGGGGCCCGACGTCGACTTCGGCGCGGCGACGATTCTGCGCACGCTGGCGGGCGGCCAACAGGTCCTCATCGCCAGCCAGAAGTCGGGCGTCGTCTATGGGCTCGATCCCGCGCAGAAGGGCGCGATCCTGTGGAGCCGCCGCGTCGGCGTCGGGAGCCCCCTCGGCGGCATCGAATGGGGCTCCGGCGCTGATCTCACGACAGTTTTCGCCCCCGTCGGCGACACCCTGGTGCCGCCTGATCAGGCCAGGCCAGGACTCACGGCCATCGACATCGCGACCGGCGCGGAACGCTGGCATCTGCCGGCGCCGATCGTCGCGTGCAGCTGGGGAGCGGTCGGGTGCCTTCACGGCCTGCAGCAAGCGGCGTCGGTGATTCCAGGTGTCGTGTTTGCCGGATCGCTCGATGGCTGGCTGCGTGCATACGACAGCGGCAGCGGCCAGCTGATCTGGGAGCTCGACACGGCGAAGAGCTACAGCACGGTCAACGGCGTCGCGGCGGAGGGCGGATCACTCGATCTCGGCGGTGCGACCTTCGCCGATGGCACGATGTATCTCAACTCCGGTTACGGCCGGCTCGTCGGTCATCCCGGTAACGTGCTACTTGCCTTTTCGGTCGACGGGCGCTGAGGCCGGCGGCTCCGTCCCGCGCTGCAGTTCGAGGAGCTCGAACCAGATCGCGTTGATGACGCCGAAGGCGAGTGCGAAGCCGAGGCCGAGGATCCAGGTGAAATACCACATGCCGGGCGGTTCCCTAGTAGCTGCCGTCGTGCTCGCGGACGTGCGCCAGCGTGATCTGGCCGCGCAGCACGCGGAAAACCCAGCTCGTATACAGGATGATCAGCGGCAGGAAGATGATCACGCTGATGAGCATGATGAATAAGGTCAGCTGACTGCTCGAAGCATCCCAGACCGTGAGGCTCGCCTTCGGCACCGTTGACGACGGCATCAGGAACGGGAAGAGGGCGATGCCGCCGGTCAGCACGACGCCCGCCTGCACGAAGCTGCTCGCGATGAAGGCCAGGCCGAACCGGCCCGCGCGCAGCGCGAACCACGCCGCGATCGTCGCAAGATAGACCAGGACAGGCGCGGCCCAGGCCGCGGGGTGGGCATGAAAATTCGCGAGCCAGCCACCGCTTGCGAGCTCGACCGTCTTGCGCAGCGGATTGCTCGGCCCGTTGGGATCGAGCGCACCGACGATGTGGAGCCCGTCCACGCCGCGCGCAATCCAGAGACCCGCAACGCTGAATAGCACGAGAAGCGCAACCGCGGCCGCACGGCCGACGCTTGCGGCGCGCGTTCCCATGGGTGCCTCCACCTTGAGCGCGGCATACGCGGCGCCGTGCATGACGAGCATCGAGAGGCTCACGAGACCGACGAGCAAGGCGAAGGGCCGCAGCAGATCGATCAGCCCACCCGTGAATATCGGACGCGCAAGTGCGTCGAAGTGAAACGGCACACCCAGAAAGAGATTGCCGAAGGCAACGCCGAGGAGCAGCGCCGGCAACCCGCCGCTCACGAGCAGGCTCCAGTCCCAGGCATTGCGCCAGCGCGGATCGTCGAGCTTGTTGCGGTAGACGAATCCGACGGGCCGCAGGATCAGTGCCGCGAGCACCAGCCACATCGCGGGATAGAAGCCGGAGAACGACGCGGCGTAAAGGAGCGGCCAGGCCGCGAAGGCCGCGCCGCCACCGAGGATGAACCAGACCTGGTTTCCCTCCCACACGGGCTCGACCGACTCGAGCAATGCGCGGCGCTCTTCGTCCGTGCGGCCGACGAAGCGAAAGATCGCGCCGAGACCCAGGTCGAAGCCATCCATGACGACGAAGCCGATGAGGAGAGCCCCGAGGAGGGCCCACCAGATGAATCGCAGGGTTTCGTAGTCCGGCATGTCGGGCGCCTCAATGCGCGGGCGCGCCTGCGGAGGGTTTTCTGCCGGATAGCGGCCAGTAGCCGAGACCCTCGGGCCCGCGGCGGATCATGCGCGTCATGAGAAAGCCGTCGACGACCGCAAGGCCGGTGTAAAACAGGACGAAGGCAACGAGCGATGCGGTCACGCTCCCTGCGGACACCGTCGAGACGCCGAGGAAGGTGGGTAGCACGCCTTCGATCGCCCAGGGTTGCCGGCCGTACTCCGCCACGATCCAGCCGAGTTCCACGGCAATCCAGGGTAACGGCAGGCTCCAGAACGCGAACTTCAGGAACACCGGGGGCCAATCGAAGCGGTGCCGCGCCGCCAGCCAGAAAGCAATCGCGAACAGCGCGATGAAATAGAGGCCGAGCCCGACCATCACGCGAAAACTCCAGAAGAGCACCGGCACGTCCGGCACGGTTGACCACGCGGCAAGATCGATCTGATCCGGTGTCGCGGTCGACGGGTCGTTCGTGTACCGCAGCAGCAGCAGCCCGTGCCCGAGGTCGGCCACATGCGCTTCGAACAGGCGCCTGGCGTCTTCGTCCCGCGGGTTCGCGCGCAGACGCTGGAGCGCTGCATGTGCAATCGCGCCGCTCACGATGCGGGCGCGCGCTTCGTCGACCAATTCAAAGATGCCGGCGACCTTGCCGTCGATCGAGCGGGTGGCTATCAGGCCGAGAACCCACGGCACTTTCACTTCCGCGTGCGTCTTGCGGGCCTTGACGTCCGGGATGCCGAAAATCGTGAACGGCGCGGGCGCCTTCGCCGTCTCCCACTCGGCTTCGATCGCCGCGATCTTCATGCGCTGGTTCTCGCCGGCGGTGTAGCCGGACTCGTCGCCGAGCACGACCACCGAGAGCGCCGAGGCAAGGCCAAAACTCGCGGCGACTGCCAGCGAGCGGCGCGCGAATTCCAGGTTGCGCCCCCGGAGAAGGTAGTAAGCCGAGATAGAGAGGACGAAAACCGCGCCCATGACGTAGCCCGCCGACACGGTATGCACGAACTTGGCCTGCGCAACCGGATTCAGCAACACCTCGCGGAACGAGGTCAATTCCATCCTCATGGTCTCGAAGTTGAAGCGGGCGCCAACCGGATACTGCATCCAGGCGTTGGCGATCAGGATCCAGAGCGCCGAGAAGCTCGAGCCGATCGCGACCAGGAAGGTCACCACGAGATGCGCGACCTTCGAGAGCCGATTCCAGCCGAAGAAGAAGAGGCCGACGAAGGTCGACTCGAGAAAGAACGCCATCAGGCCTTCGATCGCGAGCGGTGCGCCGAAGATATCGCCGACGTAGTGCGAGTAGTACGCCCAGTTCGTGCCGAACTGGAATTCCATGGTGATGCCGGTCGCAACGCCCATCGCGAAGTTGATGCCGAACAGCAGCCCCCAGAACTTCGTCATCTGCTTCCAGACCTCGCGCCCCGTCATGACGTAAACGGCCTCCATGATGACGAGCATCATGGAAAGGCCGAGGGTCAGCGGCACGAAGAGGAAATGGTAGAGCGCGGTGAGCGCGAACTGCAGGCGCGAGAGGCTCACGACGTCGAAGTCGATCATTGCCCGGCCCCGAGATGCTCAGCCGCCGCCGCAGGGTCGACTGCGGGCCGTTGTGCGGGCGGGAAGAGGAAATAGCCGATGAGCGTGAGCGCGGCGAGCTTGATCGCGAGGAGCCAGACAAGCTTGCGCTTGAGGTCGTGGCGCCAGGCGATCGTACTCATGATCGATCAGCCCACTGTTGCCTTTTCCGCGATGGGTTCGGCCTTGCGCGCCGAGTTCAGCATCAGGAGCGAGGCATAGAGGGCGACGATCATGACCAGCCAGTAGAGATACTTGATGTCGAGCTGCGTGACGAGGTATGCGGCGATCAGTACGCCCGGAACCGCGCCGATCGCCATGCCGATGGCCGCGCGCACATTGTATTTCTGCGCGCGGATGAAGCGCACGGAGCAGATCGGCATCAGGAAGGCGCAGGAGCCCATCATGATGGGGAAAGCACCGTGCGGGTCCATGCCGAGAAGGCTTACGAGAATGAGGCACGGCCCGTAGAGGCCGAGACCGATGGTCATCAGCGCGCCAAGGATGAAATTGCCGATGATGCCGGCGATGAAGAGGCCGTCCGTCAGGCCGAGCGTCGTGCCCCCGGCTGCGCTCCAGCCCATGCCCTTGCTGAAGAAGATGACGGCGGCTACCAGCAGGACGCTGCCGAGCCCGATCTGGATCCCGCGCCGCGGCAGCCGGGCGACCACGCCCGCACCGAGCCACGAGCCAAGCACGGCCGCCGCGATCATGCTGACGAGCGTCAGCATCTCGACCTTGATGAGCACGGTATAGATCAACGCCTGCGCCAGCGTCGGCAGCGTGTAGCCGACATTGAGCGTGCCCGGAATCTGTTCGTCGGGCATGCGCTTCTGCAGCTTGAAGATCGCCGTGGTCGGCGCGAAGGAGCCGATGCCGAGCGTGTCGAAGAAGTTGATGACGAGGCTCATCACGGCGTCGAGAATGCTCGGCCGCCGCGGACCGGTTGCCGGCCGGCTGCGCTCGATCGTGATCCAGCGCCAGAGATACCAGGCGACGACGAGGACCAGGGCGCCGAGCAGCGCGTAAAGAGCATGGGTCTCGGTCATGTTCGGCCTTTCGCGGCGGGGGCCGCGCGCGAAGTGTAGCCGAACGCCCGGGCGGCCGCCGTCCGGGCGGCGGTGAGGACCGCTAGCCCCAGCGCGAGGGCTCGGCGCCGGGGACGAAGGCCTCGTGCGGCTTGCCCGTGCGGCTCATCGCGAGCGCGTCCTTTACGGCGCGCCGCTCACGCATCCGGCCGATGAAATCGATCACGCGCGGCGTCGCCTGTGCGTTCACGACATCGGGCGCCAGGTCCGGCAGCACGCTGAGCATCGCGAAGGCATCGATATCGGCGACGGAATAGTTCGCGCCCGCAAGCCATGCGGATTTCGCCAGCGCGTCCTCGACCCGTTTCACGGGAAATTTGAGGCGTTCGCGCACGGTGACGAGCGTCTTGTCGTCGTAGCCGCCGGCCATCGCCGCGGCCCAGGACCCGCGCCGCTCCTGCGGCTCGATGGCCGCGATCTGCGCCCGGACGGTGGCCGCGTCCAGCTTCGCGAGCGCGGGCACCAGGTACTTTGCGCAACCGAGGGCGCTGACACCGGCGCCGAGCGTCAGGCCGAGGAACTGGCCCGAGGCGCGCGCGCGGTAGTGCTCGCAGGAATCGCCGGGGCTCAGGTCGGCGCCGGGAAACGCCTCGCTGATGTACTCCAGCATGAAGTAGGAGCTTGATACGATCGTGCCGTCGTGCACGAGGAGCGGCCCTTCGCGCTCGAGGTGCAGGCCGGACTCGACATTGCGCGGAAAGGCCGGCGCGAACTGCTCGAAGCGCGTCGGATCGAAGTAGCGGCTGGTGAACGCGACCTCTTTCTCCTTGAGCGCGATCAGGGGCTTCAGGAAAAAAGTATTCGGTTCCCAGTGATGAAGTTCCAGCATGTCAGTGGACCTTGCGCTCGAGGATCGCCACCCGCGAGGCCATCGGCGTGCGGCCCTTGGCCCAGGTCGCCTTGGTCGCGGGCCGTTCGTAGATCTTGCGCAGCCACTCCATGATGTACGGGGTCTTCGCGTCGTTGCAGTGATCGGGCTGCGAGAGCGGCAGCGCGTAGCCGAGGTTGAAGCAGTTGATGTCGCCGAGCGTCCAGGCATCGCCCGCGATCCAGCGGTTGCCTGCGAGGTGGTGCTCGAGAATCCCGATGGAGTAGAGCACCCGGCGCTTCGATTCCGCGAGTTCCGCTTCGGAGAATTCGTTGAAGAGGGCCTTGCGCCAGGCGATGCGCCGCGATTCAAGCGGGATGCGCTCGATGGCCGCCTTGAGTTCCGCCGGGTCGCGATTGCGCGCCGCCGGGCCGACGAAGATGCTCCAGCCGATCATGCTGAGCGAGGGCGCGAAATACGAATCGAAGAACCGCATCCACCAGCGCATGCGCCAGCGCTGCTTCGGATCCTTCGGCCGGAGCGGCGGCCCATCGAAGGCTTCGTCGATGTACTCCATCATCGGCGTCGACTCGGTGAACACCTTGTCGCCGTGCACCAGCGCCGGGATCGTGCCGTCCGGATTGATCTTGAGGTAGTCGGGCTGGTGCTGGTCGAACTTCAGCAAGTCCAGGTAATGGCTCTGGTAGTCGACGCCCTTCTCCGCGAGGGTGAGCATGGGCTTCCCGGAGTTCGCATTCGGCTCCCAGTGGTAAAGCGTCACCGTCACGTGAATTCCCCGTCAACGCCCAGGGCGTAGTTTCGCACGCTCGGAGAGTGCGTGGTTCTTGCGCATCCGGCTCTACGGAGGGTGAAATGCGAAGCGACGGCAAGCGAACCGAACGGGGGGGGAGTTCGACCATGGCAGACATCATCGCCGAAGAGTCAGATTTTTCCTGGCGCAAGATCCGCATCACGCTCACCGTGATGATCGGCATCGGCCTCGGCACGACCTTCCTGCTGATCCCGGCCTATCCGCTGACCCTGCCGGCCATGACGCACGAATTCGGCTGGAAGCCGAGCGAGTACGGCTTCGCGTTCAGTCTGCTCCTGTGGTTCGGCGCCTGCTCGGGGCCTTTTCTCGGCTGGATCGTCGACCGCGTCGGCGTGCGGCCGATGATCATCGGCGGCACCGTCGTCGTCGGGCTCATTGGAATGTCGCTGTCGAAGGTCGGTTCGCTCACGCATTTTTATGTCTGCTTCGCGCTGCTCGGTGTCTTTGGCTCCACTGCCATCGGCTACGGCAAGGTCATCGGTGCGCTCTTTACGAAGCATCGCGGCAAGGCAATGGCACTCCTCGGCGTCGAGAGCAGTCTCGCCGGCGCCGTCATTCCCCAGGCGGTCCAGTGGCTGATCAATCACCAGGGCTGGCGCGGCGCCTACTTCTGGCTCGGTGTCGTCACGCTCTGCGTGGCGCCCCTCATCTATTTTTCGCTTGAGGAACCCGGCAGGGTCGGTGGAGCCCGCCAAGGCCCGGTTTCGGCGCCGCCGCCGGCACTCGTCGGCATGACGGCGGGGGAGGTCTACCGAACGGGGACTTTCTGGGCTCTGGTCGCGGCACACGTGCTCGGCGGCCTTGCGCTCGGTGTCGTCGGTACCTACATGGTGCCGATGTTGATGGCGCACGGCTTTGCGCAGGCTGACGGCGCGAACTTCCAGACCATACTCGTGCTCGCCGGCGCGTGCGGCACGCTCGCCGCGGGTTTTCTCCTTGATCACACGCGGAGCGCGAAGATCTGCGCGCCGTTTTGCGCGATATCGGCCGTGTCGCTCGTGATGCTCGCGACCGTTTCGGCGCAGGAAGGCGGCCGCCTCATGTTCTGGGTGATGGCGATCCTCTACGGCTTCGGCGCATTCGCACGCCTGCCGATGGGGGGCTATTTCCAGACGCGTTTCTTCGGCCTCAAGGCGTTCGCGGCGGTCAGCGGCGTGCAGGGCGCGGTGATGGCAGGCTTCTTTGGTTTCGGCTCTCCGCTCGTCGGCAAGAGCCAGGAAGCGACCGGGTCCTATGACGGCGCGCTATGGGTGCTGGCCGGCGCGACGGCACTCGCCGGCGTGATCTACCTTTTCCTTGGGCCCTATCGCTATCCGGCGACTGCCGTTCTCGCTACGCCCGAGCCGCAGCGGGCGCCGATCCCGGCGACGGCCGGCGCGATATCCCCAGCGCCACCGTGACAGGCGGACGCCCGGTTCGACGCGCTGGAGCTCAAGCGCTCGCACGCTCCCGGTAGAAATTTCCCGATCGGACCATGACGAGCGCTTGCGCCGGGTCGAACGAGACGCCTGCCGGGTCGCCGCCGTGGGCGACGAGCTCGATTTCCTTCTGCAGCATCTTCCGCTGCATCATGATCCCGCGATCGCTCGTGCCGAGGTGCTCTTCGGAGTGCAGCGAAATCGGACCCTGTCCCATCTGCGCCTCATAGTCGCCCGGGATGCGCTGGTGCTCTTCCTCGCTCATCTCACCCCAGCTCTTGCCGTTCAGGCGCAGTTCGAAGCGACCCGAGCCGGCTGGCACCTTCATGATCATCGCCATCACGTAGTGGCTGTCGTCGACCGGCACCGCCCAGGCGACGCCCGCGGACTGGCCGGCGCGCATCTGGATGTCGGGCACGCTCATGATGTTCGGCATGAGCCAGGAGGAAATGCGGTCGACTTCGCGCCCGTCGTCGAGCTGGCGAACCGCTGAATAGCAGATGCCGTGATCGGCAGGGAAGAAATCGACCTTCGGCAGGATCGCGAACTGCTCGTGGAACTGGATGCCGCTCAGCGTCGAGTGCAGCACGTGCACGTGGAACGGATCCATCACGTTGTCGTTCATGTGCAGCCAGCTGTACGGCACGACGTCCAGGCTCGCGTCGCCCGTCGAACCGAAGCCGCCGACACTCACCCAGTATTCCTCGCCGGCGCCGAGCGTCTCGAGATTGTCGTAGCGCGGGAGCACAGGCTTTTTCGCGGGCGGGCCGAGGTAGGCGAACACGAGTCCGTAACGCTCCTCGAGCGGGTACCAGGGTTGACGCACGCTGTCGCGATGGCGGCCGCCGTCCGGCTCGCAGGGCTGTTCGAGGCAGCGCCCTTCGACATCGAAGAGCCAGCCGTGATAGCAGCAGCGGATGCCGCGCTCCTCGATGCGCCCATAAAATAGAGAGGTGCCGCGGTGCATGCAGCGCGGATAGACGAGTCCCGCGCGACCCGCCTTGTCGCGGAAGAGCACCAGGTCTTCGCCGAGGATCCGGACTTTCTGCGGCAGGTCGTTGAGCGCCTTGGAGGCGGCGATCGGCTGCCAGTAGCGGCGCATCAATTCGCCGCAGGGCGTGCCCGCGCCGACTTCGGTCAGCAGGCGGTTCGAGTGCTGCGGCTTGCGGCCGTAGGCCGATCCGGAAATGGGGACATTCCTGATTTCACTCATTGGTCGTCACTTGCGGGCCTTGCGACGGACGAGCGAAATCAAGAATGTCCCCATTTCCCGGTCGCTGCATGACAGTCTTACTTGTAGTGCGCGCGAGTCTGGGCCGCGCGGTCCGCGGCGTACTTCGCCATCGCCGCCTTGCGCTTGGCGACACCTTCCGGATCCGAGTCTTCCGGCGGGAGCGATGCGAGCACGGCGTCGAAGTGCGCCTTGAGCCCCGCGCGGGCCTCCGGATACGGGATGACGTAGAGATCGTTCCTCTTCACCGCCGCCAGCACGTGACGCGCGAGCTCGACCGGTTCCATGCCCTGCGAATAGATCTCCCGCAGGGATTTCAGCACGTTCTCGTCGACGACGTAGCCGCTGTCGCTGTATTTTTCCGGACGCGTCGCCACCGATTCCGCGATGTTCGTCTTCACGTTCGCCGGGCAGAGCACCGACACGCCGATGTCGTACTTCGCGAGTTCGCCGCGCAAACCTTCGGAGAGGCCCCGCACCGCGAATTTCGATGCGCAGTAGATCCCCGCGGGACCGCCCGAGAGGAAGGCACCGAGCGAGGCGGTATTGACGATGTGGCCGCCCTTGCCGTGGCGGATCATCCGCGGCACGAAGGTCTGCACGCCATTGACGACGCCGCCGAAATTGACACCCATCATCCAGTCGTAGTCGTCGTAGGTCGCCCGCTCGAGCGGACCGAAGATCGATACGCCCGCCGTATTGAAGAGGAGCTGCACCGTCCCGAACACGCGCTCGACTTCGTCGGCTGCCCGCGCAAAGGCGTCGCGGTCCGTGATGTCGAGCTTGATGGCATGCACCGTCCGGCCGTTCGCACGCAGCCACGCGGTGGCTTCGTCGAGGTGATCCTGGCGGACGTCCGCGATGACGACCTTCGCGCCCGCCTCGGAAAACACCTTGGCCTGACCGAATCCGACGCCGCTGCCGCCGCCCGTGATGAATGCAACTTTGCCTTCGATGTCCTGCATGAGCGCCTCCGGCTGGAAGCAAATGCTCGCACCGGCTTCGACGTCGAGGCAAGCACCGGTGATCCACCCAGAGCGAACAAATATGGCTCAGGAGTGCAATCAGGCGGCAATGACGCCCGCCGTCCCTGCCACCGACTCGAATCATGCCATCGCGCCCGAGCTCAACGCGCCCATCCAGGTTCACAAGGGCCGCGAATGGCGGGGTGGGACCCGGCTTGTCGCCGAAGACCGCGCTAGCCCCCGGGCTCAAAGTCGATGTTGAAAGCCTGCCGCGCCGGACGGGCGGTACCGGACGGCGCTGCTGCGCGGCTTATGGACGCACGCGCGGGGCGGGTATTACCACGACGGCCGGTTCGCAACGCTCGCGGATGTCATCGGCCACTACGATACGACGTCCGACATTGCAATGCAGAAACCGCTGACAGAAGGGGCCGGCGCCGGGCGCGATCCTGCCACCGTCGTTTCGACGATGTCGCAGAAGGGCAAGACCCATGATCCTCAGCCCCGGAGTCATTCACCATGAACCGCCATCTCCTTTTGGCAATCTGCGTGATTGGCGCGATTTCCTGCTGGGCCTTCAGCCGGCGTCGTTCCCACATCGGCCGACGAGCGGCCGATCAAAGGGCCTCGGAGCGGTGGGAAGGCGAGGGCGGCGCGCCCTCGCCGCAGGCTTGAGCTGGATCCGCGACGGCAGCTGGCTCGATTGCCCCTAGTGTCCCGCCGCATTCAACGCGCGCACAAGAAAACGCCGCCGGCATTGCCGGCGGCGTTTTGCTGTCGTCGACGGTGACTAGCTCGCCGGCTGCTTGATGGCCAGCTCGTTGTGCACGTCTTTGACGCCCGTCACCGACCGCGCGACTTGAGTGGCCTCGCCGCGTTCCTTCTCCGAGTCGACGAAGCCGCTCAGCTGCACGACACCGCGCAGCGTCTCGACGTTGATCTGATGCGCCTTGGTGGTTGGATTGGCGACGAGCGCCGCCTTCACCTTGGTCGTCAGGACCGAGTCGTCGATCGTCGTGCCGACGGTCGTGTCCGTCGAGCGCACTTCGAGGTTGTTGTCGACCCGCGTCACGCCTTTTTCCTTGAGCGCGATTTCCGCGGCACGGCTCCTGGAAGCCGCCGTGTCCACGAAGCCGCTCAGCTGGACGACGCCGCGATAGGTCTCGACTTCAATCTGGCGCTCCTTGGTCTGCGGATCTTCGACCAGGGCGGCCGCGATCTTGGACGTGATGACAGAATCGTCGATGGCCTCGCCCGCGGCCTGCTGCGTGCGCGTCGAGGCGCAAGCCGCGGCGCTGAGGGCAGCGACCATGATGGTCACCAAACCGATCTTTCTGATGCTCATTGCGACATCCTCCAGAAGGTAAAAAAATGGAGCGCATCCCGGGGGGTGCATTCGCGTGATGCGCTCCGCGGCGCCAAGCGCCGTCCCACACCTGACGGGAGAGCCAGGCAGTGAAACCTACATGCGGACCGCGTCGAGCTCCGCCTTCGCGCGGTCGCGCGTGGCGGCGAACTCGGCGTCCGCCTCGTTCATGCACGTCATGGCGTCGGAATTCCTGAGCTTCGTGCATTTGGAAATCGCGAAATTGCGGTCGCCATCCGCCTTGCGGACCGTGTTGTCGAAGGCCATCTCCGCATTCGCAATCTCCTTGGAGCGCGCCGCATCGTTGGGCGCCTTGATCGAGATCTGCGCGGTGTCCACCTTGTCGGACGCGGTCCGGCTGCAGCCGGCGCTGAAGGCCAGGACGGCGGCCAGGGCGATAAGGATCGTGGGTCTCATCGTCATACCGTGAACTCCGTTCGTGGGCGCAAGCGCCGTTCGCTGAAGTCCGTTGCAACCGATATGCCAGCCCGCCCGCCGGCGGGATCGGCCTTGTGGCGCTGCGCGGCGCTCGCGGGCTCCGCCATTGCCCGCCAGCGCCTTATAGGAATTTGTCGGACAAACACCGACACGGGGTCGCGCGAGTTCCGAGGGCAGCTTCGGTCATTGCTGATGGTGCGCGGACCTGCCTTGCAATGAAAATTGTGCCGCACGTCATGTAACGCGTACACGACCGAACAAAGCATCAGGAGGACGAGAATGAATGCCGGGGAAGTGAGTCAGGAAGAAATCATTGCACCGTCCGCGCCGCTGCCTCTGATAGGCGAATCGGCGCCCATGCAGGAAGTCATCCGCCTGATCGAGCGCGTGGCGCCGACCGAGGCGAGCGTCCTTGTTACCGGCGAGAGCGGCAGCGGCAAGGAACTCGTCGCGCAGATGATCCACGCCCGCAGTGCGCGGGCGGCCGGGCCATTCGTCGCGATCAATTGCGGCGCCATTCCCGCGGGCCTCATCGAGGCCGAGCTCTTCGGTTACGAGAAGGGCAGTTTCACGGGCGCCGGCCGTGCGCACGCCGGCGTGTTCGAACGGGCGGAAGGTGGAACGCTGCTGCTCGACGAGGTGACGGAAATGCCGCTCGACATGCAGACGCGGCTCCTGCGGGTGCTCGAGACCCGCACGCTCTACCGCGTCGGCGGCGCGACGCAAGTCGCGATCGACGTCCGCGTGATCGCCGCGACCAACCGCTCGCCGGCCAGCGCGGTGCGCGATGGACAGCTGCGCGAGGACATCCTCTACCGGCTCGCCGTGTTTCCCGTGCCGGTGCCGCCCCTGCGTGTGCGGGGCGATGACGTCGAACGGCTCGCGGATCATTTCCTCGCTGAGCTCAACAAGGCGGCGGGAAGTGCGAAGCGCTTCTCCGATGCGGCGCGGGCGAGCCTCAAGGCTCATGCCTGGCCGGGCAACGTGCGGGAGCTGCGCAACTGCATCGAGCGGGCGTTCATCCTCGCCGACAGCGTGCTCGAGATCGAGCCGCTGCTCATCGACGCCGGCGAGCCGGCGAAGCAGACGGTCATCGACCGCACGCGGCTCGAGATCCGCGTCGGCTCGCGCATCGACGACGTCGAGCGCTCGCTCATCGAGGCGACGCTCGCCCATTTCGAAGGCAACAAGCGGCGTGCGGCAGAAACGCTGGGATGCAGCCTGAAGACGCTGTATAACAAGCTGAACAGCTACTGCCGCAAGCAGGAATATGCGAACTAGCAATCGGCCAGCGAAGGGAGAGAGCCCGTGGCAAGCATACTGATCGCCGATGACCATGCCGTCGTACGCGCCGGCCTCAGGCAGTTCCTCGACGAGGATTCGAACATCGTCGAGGTCGGCGAGGCCGCGAGCGGCGGCGAGACGCTCGACCAGCTGCGCGCGAAGGACTGGGACCTGGTGCTGCTCGACATCAACATGCCGGATCGCAGCGGCATCGATGTCTTGAGGCACATCCGCTCGGGTTATCCGCGCGTGCGGGTGCTCGTGCTGAGCGGATTGCCGGAGCGCCAGTACGCGCTCAACGTCCTGCGCGCGGGCGCCTCGGGCTATCTCGCCAAGGACGCGGCGGCCGACGAACTCATGCGGGCGGTGCACACCGTGCTCAACGGGCGGCGCTACGTGAGCGCGTCGCTCGCGGAGCTGCTGGTCGAGGATCTCGATGCGGATCGCGACAAGCCGCTGCACGAGAGCCTGTCGGCCCGCGAATTCCAGATCTTCTGCAAGCTCTCGGCCGGGCGCGGCGTCTCCGAGATCGCGAAGGAGCTGTCGCTCAGCGTCAAGACCGTCAGCACCTATCGCACGCGGATCCTGGAGAAGATGAAGTTCACGACCAACGCCGATCTCACTTCGTACGCGCTCAGAACCGGCATCATCCAGTAGTCATAGGACTGTAGGACGACTCCTACATGCGGTCATGTGAACAATGGGCGGACAGAAAACCAGCGAGCTTCTAGACTCGAGTAGCCAAATGGCGACATCGTCGGAAATCATGTCCGCAACCGCGTGCCTGCGCGTGCTCCTCGTCGAAGATTCCGCGGTGCTTGCCGAACGGATCTCGGAGCTCATCGACGCGATTCCCGATATCGAACTCATCGGCGTCGTGGACTCGGAGAGCGAGGCCGTCGGCGCCGTGCGCCGTGGCGGCGTCGATGTGCTCATCCTCGACCTGCACTTGAGGCAAGGGACGGGCTTCGGAGTGATGCGCGCGGTGGCCGCGCTCGCTGCCAAGCCGCACATCGTCGTCCTGACCAACTACGACCTGCCCGAGTACCAGAGCGCGGCGATGGGACTCGGCGCGAGTTTCTTCCTCGACAAGGCGCGCGACTACAGCCGCTTGCCGCAGATCCTCACGGAAATTTGCCGCGCCGCGCGCAATGGCGGCTGAGCGCCGCTTCCCGGGTAATTGATTCCGCCGATCCTGAAAATCTTGCACGCGAGGCGCTCCGCGCTCGCGTCGATGAAAGCGCTTTTCCGCCGGAAAGGGTCGTGCCACGGCGATGGCATGCGACTTGCTTTCCTTCCTGCGCGCCGACCCATCGACAACCTAAGGAGCGATTCATGAACCTCGAACGCATGCAGGGCAATTGGAAGCAGTTCAGGGGCAAGGTGCGGGAGAAGTGGGGCAAGCTCACCGACGACCAGCTCGACGTGATCAACGGCCGCCGCGAGATTCTCGCGGGCAAGATCCAGGAGGCCTACGGAATCAGCAAGGAGGAAGCGGAGCGCGAGATCAAGGACTGGGAAGCGACGTTCAGACCGCAGGATGCGAACGCGGATGAGTACACCGAAGCGGAGCAGACGCGGGTGAATGCCCGCCGCTAGAACGTCTGCGATGCAGGCCGCCCGCGGTCCCCGCGTGGGGCCGCGGGCGGAGGGCGGGGTGCAATCAAGCGGCGCTGGTGCCTGCGGCGAGCACCCGCTCGGCCGGGATCGCCACCGTCAGCACGGTGCCCCGGCCAACCGGACAATTCAGTTCAAAGCGTCCACCGAGCGCGAGCACCCGATGACGCATCGATGCGAGCCCGTGCGACCCGATCGCGCGCAGCCGGTCGGGCGAGATGCCACGGCCGTCGTCGCTGATGCGCAGCGTGAATTCACTCCCGTCGATGGCGACCCACACGTCGACGGACCGCGCCTGGGCGTGCTTGAGGATGTTGGTGAGCGATTCCTGCAGGATGCGGAACACGGCGATCGACGCTTCCGGCGTGAAGCCCGGCTCGTCATGCGGGTAGGTTTCCGTGCACTTCAGGCCCGCCCGGCCGCAGCTTTCCTTGAACTGCCAGCGCATCGCCGCGAACAGGCCCATGCTGTCGAGCAGCGTCGGGCGCAGCTCTTCGACCACCCGGCGCTTCAGATCGACGCCGGCGCTCAGGTAGTCGTGGATGCGCTTGATCCGCTGCTTCACGTCGCCCTCCATCGCGGGCGTGTGCTGCTCGACCCAGGAGAGGTCCATGCGCGATGCGACGAGCAGGCCCCCAAGCTCATCGTGAAGCTCACGCGCGAGCGCGTACTTTTCCCGTTCGGATACGGACTGCAGGTGGGTCGAAAGCGTCGCCAGTTCCTGCGTGCGCTCGTTCACCAGGCGCTCGAGGTCCTCTTTCTCCCCGCGCAGTTCCGTCGTCTGCTGCGAGCGCCGGTGCAGGTCCTTGTAGACGAGCCGGAAGGCGATCACGACGAGCAGGATATTGAGCGCGGCGCCGCCCGCGGTGAGCCAGCGAGTCGCGCGCAGGTCCGTGCGCCAGCCGGATGTCGCATCGGTCAGTTCCTTCGTCTCGTCGCTGCGCAGCGTGCTCGAGATCTGGCGGATGTCGTCCATGACCTGCTCGCCGAAGTCCGTGCGCACGAGCTGGATGGCGCGCGTCGCCCCTTGTGCTTCATAGAGCGCCAGGGTCGCTTCCTGCTCGCCGATCTTCTTGCCGGTGAGCGTGCGCAGGTCGCGGATGCGCGTCAGCGCGGCGGCGTTGCCGTCATAACTCTCGCGCAGGTGGTTGAGCGCGCTGTCGAGCTTCGGCGCCGACGCGCGGTAGGGCGCAAGGTAGGTCGGATCGCCGGTGAGCAGGTAGCCGCGCTGCGAGGCTTCCGCGTCACGAATGAGCGCGAGAAAGTCCGCAAGCGCCTGCTGGCGCACCTGGGAAACGCGCACCCGCTGGTTCGCCTTTTCGAGTCGTATCTGTCCGGCGGACGCGAGAAAGAAAAGACCCGCGAGAAACGCGATGAGGAGGATCGGCGGTATGGCGATGTACCACCGGCCCCGGTCGCCGAGCGCTTCACCGAAAATATTCACGCGCCGAGCCTACCACCGTTGTCCCGCATGTGAGCAGTTTCCTACAGACAGCGCTGTCTTGTACCGATGGCGGCGCCGGCCCGCGCGCGACGACACTTGCGCACAAGACCGCTGCGCCGTCGCGGGCGTCCGGCAAGCCACAGGCAGGAGAACCGCATGCTTCACTACGCCGTCGTTTTCTTCGTGATCGCGCTGGTCGCGGCCGTGTTCGGCTTTACCGGCATCGCCGCCGGTGCCGCGGGGATCGCCAAGATCCTCTTCTTCGTCTTCCTGATCGGCGCCGTCATCGCGTTCCTTCTCAATGTCACGCGCAGGGTCTAAGCCATGAATCACACTGCTTCCGCCGCTGACGGGGCGAGCGATCAGCTCAAGGCATCCGCACGACGGACGGGCCGCGCCGCGTCCGGCGAGATGAAGAATCTCCTCGCCGACGTCGAGGACCTCATCGCACGCATCGGTGACGTCAAGGATGCGGAGGTCGCGCGCCTGCGCACGAAGCTCAGGGACTCGATCGATTCCGCCAAGGACGGCATGGCGGGCAGCGCCGAGACGCTCAAGCGCCGCGCCCGCGAGGCGGCGGGCACGGCCGATGATTACGTGCGCGGCAGTCCGTGGCAGGCCATCGGAGTTGCAGCGCTGGTCGGCATCGCGCTCGGCTACGTCGCGTCGCGTCGTTCGTGAGCGCCGGATCGCATTGATAACCGCTGTTGGAAGCGATGGGCATCGGCACACTGTTGTCGCTCCAGCGGGCTGCCCCGGTCCTGCTTCGCCACTTGAGCGCGTACGCCGAGCTGGCGGAGCAGGACCTGGCGGTGTCGAAGGTGGAAGTGGCGGCGAGTATCCGCGCGGGCGTGAGTCTCGTCGTGAGCGCGATCTTCGCGCTCATGATGATCTGCGCTTGCGTCATCGCGGCGACCTGGGACACGCAATATCGCTTCACGGCGGTCGCCACGATGGCGGCGGTCTTCATCGCCGCGGTGATCGTCTCCGCGCTCATCCTGGCAAGGGCGCCGAAGCGACGCCCCTTTGCCGCCGTGCGCGGCGAGTGGCAGCGGGACCGGCTGCTGCTCGAGCAGCTGATGTCGCAGGCGGAAGGCAGCGGTGAGCGCGGACGCTGAAGCCGCACACGCCCGCCTCGCCGAGTCGCGAGTCGCGCTCAGACAGATGCTCGACTCCGGCGATGACGATGCCGGGGACGGCGGCGGGTCGTTTCCGAGAAGCCGGACGATGCGCCTCCTGGTCGAGCATCCGGCGCTTGCAATCGCCGCGGCGGTGGTCGGCGGGATGCTGATCCTGAAGCCGGGGACGCTGCGGCGCGTGGCGCGGACGGTTCCGCTCGCCGCAGTGGGCCGCATGCTCCTGATGCGCTACCTCGCCCGCAGCCTTGGCTCCTGAAGGAGACGATCGATGACCCTGCTCAGCAACATCGCCGCCATACGCAAGCGCGTAAGGCGGCACTTGCCGCCGAAGAAGGCCCCGCTGGTCGAAGACGACGAACGGCCGGCGGATCCGGTGCCGCGGGTGATGAAATGAACGCGACACGCCAGGCAAGGGCTGAAGCCGAGCCCGCGGGCGCGCCGCCCGAGCAGTTCACCGCGCGCAAGTTCGATCTGTCGGGCGTCCATGGGCTCTCGAAGCACGCCATCGACCTGCACCTCGCGCTCTACGAAGGCTACGTGAAGGAGACGAACTCGCTCCTCGGTCACCTCTACGAGGCGACGCAATCCGACTCGAGCTCGACCGCGGAGCAGCTGCGCTTCGACGGCCTGGTGCGCCGCTTTGCCTTCGAACGCAACGGCATGGCGCTGCACGAGCTCTTTTTCGAAGCCCTGGACGGCAGGGGAGTGGCCCCGGCCGCGAGCGGCGTCTTCATGGAGGCGCTGGATGCGAGCTACGGCGGTTTTGACGCCTGGAAGCGCGACGTGCTGCGGCTCTCGCGCACGCGCGGTGTCGGCTGGGTCCTCACCTTTCGCTCCGCGGGCAGTAATCGCGTGACCAACGTGTGGGTCGACGATCACCGGCGGGGGTTGCTCGCCGGGATGAAGCCGATCGCGGCCTTCGATTTCTGGGAGCACGCCTATCTGCTCGATTTCAAGCCGGGCGAGCGCGAGAAGTACCTGCAGGTGCTGTTCGACAATTATTGCTGGGACATCGTCGAAACACGGTGCCAGTGAGCCCATGTCGCCGACCAACGCGGTGTCGATTCGGCCGGCGGCCGGAGAGCATCCGCCTGCGGCACCGGTTTCCGGGTCGGCGCGGCTCACGCGCAACGCGATCGTCGTCCTTGCGGTCATCGCGGCCGCCTGGGCGTTACAGTGGGCGAAGCCGCTGTTCGTTCCGCTCGTCCTCGGCGCCTTCATCACGTTCTGGCTGACGCCGCTCGTCGATCGCCTCGAGCGCTGGCGCATTCGCCGTTCGATCGGCGCGGGCCTCGTGCTCATCCTGCTGGTCGGCGCGGTTGTCGCTATCGCCTATTCGGTGCGCGATGATGCCGTCGCGCTGATCAACGGCCTGCCGGACGCCGCGCGCCATGCGCAGGCCATCGTGAACGATGCGATGCGCGACCGCGACGGGTGGCTGCATCACCTGCGCAACGCGTTGAACCAGGTCGGGCCGCTCGCGCAGAGCGTCAAGGGCGCGGCGGCGGCGCCGGCCGCTGCGGCACCGCTGGCGCCGGTCGACATGCCGGCCACTCTGATTCATTGGTCGCGAGCGGCCATCGCCGCGGTCGTCAATTCCGGACTGGTGCTATTCCTCGTGTACTTCCTGCTCGCAGCGGGTGACCTGTTCAAGCGACGGCTGGTCACCGCGATCTCCGGCGGGTTGAGCCGGCGCCGCATTACCGTGACGATGCTCGAGCAGGTCGGTCAGCAGCTGCAGCGCTATCTCGTCGTCCTTGCGGTGACGAACGCCGTCATCGGCATTCTCACCTGGCTCGTATTCCGTGCTTTCGGCGTCGAACATGCGGGCGTCTGGGGCGTGGCGGCAGCCGTGCTGCATGTCGTGCCCTACGTCGGCGCCGCCGCGATCGCGGCCGCGTCGGCCCTCGTGGCGTCCGTGCAGCTCGAGTCCATTACGCAGGGCCTGCTCGTGGGCGCGTCGACGCTCGCCATTTCAACCATCGTCGGCATGCTGCTGACAACGTGGCTCGCGAGCCGGGCTTCTGCGATGAATTCAGCGGCCGTGTTCGTTGGGCTGCTCTTCTGGGGCTGGCTCTGGGGCATCGCGGGCTTGCTGCTCGGCACACCGCTCATGATGGCCATGAAGGTCATGCTCGATCACATCGCGCCCATGCGGGCGGTGTCGAGCTTCATGAGCGGGTCGGTCGAGGAAGAGAAGGCGCTGCAGTCGAGAGGATGAAGGCGGGCCGAAAGGCGGCTTGCGGGCCGGGTCGGCATGTGGCCCTCGATCGGGCCTCTCGGTGCAGCGACTACGGTTGCATGATGCAACGGCAGGCCGGGCGCGACGATCGGCAGATTGCGCATTGCAATGTCAGCCAGTGACTACGACGCACGCGCTTCACTGAAAAAGTTGCCGGGCCCGTTGCAATACGTTCTGCGCGTCGCCGCGTGCGCGCCGCACATCAAAGGCTTGGGTCGGGCACAGGGCTTGCAACCTTTCGTGCTCGCCGCCACCGAATCCCGGTGACGGTTCGAGTCGTCCGCGACGGCTGCGCACCAAAGCGTGAGTGATGCCCTCTCACGTGAGGTGCGTGGTCGTTGCGGACACCTTGCTCAATTCATTCAATTCATCGATTGCGGCCGATCGCGGTCAGTGCCGGAGCGGCTTTCTCAGGAAATCGTTGCGATCGGCCGACCGGACTTTCACGGAGACATGGGTGCCGCGGCGCACGAGCGTCAACGGAATTTCGGTCCCGACGGGCCCAAGGCTCCAGACGCTGCGATAAAGTTCCGCGAGCGTCGCGACACGCTTGTCGGCGACTTCGAGGATCATGTCGCGCACGCGCACGCCGGCGCGCGCCGCCGGTCCGCCGTCGGTGAGGCCGCCGACGAAGAGATGACCCTGCAGCTCGGTGGCGTACATGCCAAGCCACGGGCGAGGCGGCCGCGCGGGGCGCCCGCTGTTCGCGAATTCATCGAGCACCGGTGCGATGAGGTCGACCGGCACGAACATGTTCGCCTGCTCGGACTCGGCGTCGACCGGTTCCTGCACGAACAGTGAGCCGATGCCGAGGAGCTTGCCGTCCATGCCGAGGAGCGCCGCGCCGGACCAGTGCGGGTGCGCGGGCGAAGTGAACAGCGCTTCCTCCAACAGATATTCCCAGTAGCCGGCGAACTCGCGCTTCGCGACGAGCTTCGTCTGCAGCGCGTGCTTGAGGCCGCCGTGGCTCAGGACGATGACATCGCTCCCGGTCGCTGCGGCCGCGGACGAGCCGAGCGGAACCACCGGGAGGCTCAGCCGGCCGAGGGGCAGCACCAGTCCGAATCCTGTCGCCTGATCGTAGGCGAGCGGGTGCGCGGCGACCGCCGTGCCCTCATGCGTCGTGAGCCAGATGGTTTCGGCTTCGGTGATCAGGTAGCCGATGGTCAGGACAAGCCCGTCGGCGCGGATGACGACGCCATTGCCCATGCGCTCGGTGCCGAGCACCGACGCGGTGAAGGCATCTTCCGGCACCGCAGCGTGGAGCTGGACGATCGAGCGGAACGCCGCCTCGAGATCGAACGAAACGCTGCCCGGCTGCGGTTGCAGCTGAGCGGGAATGCTCCAGCCGGTAGTTTCGCTCATGACATCCGGATCGCAGGGGAAGGGCAGCTTAGTCCGTTTGACGTATCGGGGAAAGACATCAGGGCGGCGGCAATCGTTCGCCGGCCGTGACCGCGAGGGACAGCTTTTGCGCCCGCCGGATGACCGTCAGGACGGTCTCATGCGCCACGCGCCGGTGGTCGAGGACCCGCTGCAGCTGATCGATGCTGTCGACCGTTTCGCCGTCGTAAGCGACGATCAGGTCGCCCGATTCGACACCCGCGGCGGCGGCGGGACTGTCCGATTCGATCGACTGCACGCGCACTCCGGCGGCATTCGGCAGCTCGTAGTGATGGGCGATGCGCCGCGACAGCGGTGAATTCGCGCCGGCAATGCCGAGCCAGGCGCGACGCACGCGCCCATGCGCGAGGATCTGCGAGATCACCCATTGCGCCGTGTCGATGGCCGTCGCGAAACAGATACCCTGCGCGCCCGGGATGATCGCGGTGTTCACGCCGATGACCCGCCCGTTCGAGTCGACCAGCGGGCCGCCGGAATTGCCCGGATTGAGCGCGGCGTCGGTTTGAATGACGTCGTCGATCAGCCGCCCCGTGCGAGCGCGCAAGCTCCGCCCAAGAGCGCTGACGACGCCCGCGGTGACCGTGTGCTCGAAGCCGAGCGGATTGCCGATCGCGATGGCGAGCTGCCCGACGCTCAGGCCGCCCGAGCTGCCGAACTCGGCTGCGGGCGCGCGGCTTGCCGGGATGCGCACGATGGCAAGGTCCGAATCGGGATCGTCGCCGACGAGGTCGCCGGCGGAGCGCTCGCCATCCGCGTTCGTCACGCGAATGTCACGAGCCCCGTGCACGACGTGGCTATTCGTGAGGAGGAGCCCGTCCGGGGTGAAGAGGAAGCCCGATCCCACACCGCGACGGGCGTGGCCGCCATCGGGGCCGCCCACATCGATATGCACGACCGCCGGCGCGACACGGCGCGTCGATTCGATGACGGCCCGGGAGTAGGCGTCGAGCAATTCGGCATCCATCGCGCCGTTATGGGCATGCGGCGCAAAGCTTCAAGGCTGGCGGGCAACGGGCACGCGGTCTACGCTTGGCGCCCGATGCGTCCCTCGACCTCGCGCCGCGCCACCTGCTGGAAGCTTTTCTGCGCCGTGTTGCCCGCGTTCTGGGCCACGGCGGCACTGGCGCAGGATTTCCATCCTTACGCCGACGGCCAGGTGACCGAAGCGCAATGGCAGTCGTATTTCGATGAGGTGCGGGCAAAGCTCGGCGCCTCGGAGCGCAGTTTCGAGGACGAACATCTTGTCGTCTTCGAGGATCCGTCGCGGCAACTCTATTTCGCTTTCACGCTGCCAGGTCATCCGGCGCATCCCGCCTGGATCGGCCGGCGCGTTTATTCCGAAGGCGGCGAGGCGGGGACCGAGCAAGTCGGCTACTACGCCGGCGACCGTGCGCAGTTCGAGGCGCTGTACGAGTCCTACCAGCGGCTGACACAACGGATGCAGGGAGACGACGAACGCGAGCAACCGCCCGAGGCCGACTCGCCGGAATTGCGGGCGGCAGTCGAGGAGCTCACGCAGGACTACCTGGTCGCGCACGATGCGGGCGATTTCGAGCGCGCCTACGCGATGCTGTCGCCGACCTTGCAGCAGCTGTCGCCGTACACGGATTGGCGCGAACACGCGGCCGCGGCGCTCGTGCGCTTCGGCAAGCCCCAGGGCCACGACATCCTGAAGATCACCTGGTATCAGAACCCGCCGACCGCGGTGTTGCCGGGCACCTATGCGGCGGTCGATCTGCGCTGTCACTACGAACGGCTCGCCATCTGCAACGAGGTGCTGCTCGTTCGCCGGGAGAAGAACGGCGAGTTTCGCATCTCGCGCCACGATCAGAACGCGCTCGATGACGAAATGCTGCTCGAGATGTGCAAGCGCAAGGACCGCGCGCACATTGAATTCGGCAGCGGCAGCCCCGTCGACGTCAGCTGTCCACGTCGATGAACTGACTGATCAGCAGGTCGAGGAGGCGCTGCACGGAAGTCGGCCCGCCGACCTGAAGCTTCCCGGTGACGGCGAGCATGCAGACCCCGTGAACGCCAGCCCAGAGCGCGATCGCAAGCTCGTCGATCCGCGCCTTGTCGCGCCTCGGACGGCAGCCGCGGAGGTTCTCGGAAACCAGCCGGAAGATCGCGGCCGTGTGCGTGCGATACGTCGCCGGCGCGTGCTGGCCTTCCGGCAAGCGGTGCTCGAAGACGAGACGCCAGCGATGCGTGTGGAGGAGGGCGAAGCCGAGATAGGCGGCCGTGAGAAGCCGCAGCCGTTCATGGGACTCGTCCGTCTTGCGGTTCACCGCATCGAAGGACTTCGCGAGCTCGGCCACCGTGCGCTCGTTGATGCGCACGATGAGGTCGTCGAGATTGACGAAGACCATGTAGAGCGCGCCGACCGTGTAACCGATGCGGCGCGCGACCTCGCGCATCGAGAGCGCGGCCGCGCCGTCCGCATCGACGATGTCGGCCGCGGCTGAGAGCGCAAGGTCCGCTAGTTCGTCCCGGCTATGAAGATTGCGTCGTCCCATCGCTCCCCGTTTCCGATGCGCGCGGAGCATAGCCTGTAATTGATCAGTGTTCAATTATGTGCATAATTGAGCGGTGTTTAATTGTAACTGGCTCATCAATGGGGGGGACGGTCCATGCAGCGATTGACCAGAGGGGTAGGGTTCTGTGTTCTTGCCGCGACCGGGCTCGCGGGGTGCGCGTCGTACGACGGCTTCTGTCTGTTCGACTGTGGCGCAAGCCGGGCGGGCTCGACTCCACTCGTGTCCTATCTCTATCCCGACGGCAACGTGCCGAAGGTGGACGCGACGCCCGTGCTCAAGGTGCCGATGACCGTCGGCCTGACCTTTCTGCCGGACCGGCCGGGCGCCGACACGATCGATTCACGGGAGAAGGAAATCATCCTCGCGCGGATCCGTGACCGCTTTCGCAGCCTCGAATACGTGCGCGACATCGTCGTCATCCCGCCGTACTACCTGACGCCGGTCGGCGGATTCGAGTCGCTGTCGCAGCTCGCCAGGCTCCAGGGGCTCGATGTCATTGCGGTCGTATCCTTCGACCAGGTCGCGAAGCGCGACGAGAACAACCGCTCGCTCGCCTACCTCACGATCGTCGGCGCCTACATGGTCCGGGGCAGCCACAGCGAAACGTCGACGCTCCTCGACCTCGCTGTGGTCGAACCGGAATCCCGCAGCCTCCTCGTCCGGGCGGGCGGCACCAGCTTCTCGAGCGGCTCGAGCACGGCGATCGACCAGAACGAAAAACTCAGGCACCAGAGCAAGCGCGGCCTCGAGGTCGCGACCGATCAGCTGGTTACGCAGCTCGATCACGAGCTTGCCGTCTTCAGCGAACGCGTGAAAGCGGGCGACGGCCCCGTGAAAGTCGTGCATCGCGGGCAGGCCGGCGGTGGTGGCGGCGCAGTCACGTTGCCGTGGCTGCTGCTGCTCGCCGGCCTGCCCCTGGTGTCGCGCGGTTGTCGCTGCGGGTCACCGCATCCGTGAGGTTGTCGACCGGATCAGGTCTTCTCCGGCTCCGTCTGGCCGGCATGCGCCCGGTGATAGGCGGTGAGCGCCGGCTTGTTCATCCCGCGCACGGCGTCGTCGACCGTGCCCTTCACGCAGGACTTGAAGTCGTTGTTGCCGAGGCGCGTGCCCGTGATCGAGCTTTGCCCGCAGACTTTCTGCGCCGCGAACTGCAGGCGCTGGTAGAGAACCTTCACTCCTTCCTCGCGCGTGAGATCCAGGTCGCCGGTCTTGACGGCAAACTGCTCCCCTGCGGGCGATCCGGCGCGCGCGGACAGCGACGCAAGGCAAGTGGCGAACAGCAGGCCGCCGATGGCAAGCGCGACTGCGGTCGATGTCCGTGAACGTTCAAGGGTGCGAATCATGATGCTGCTCCTGTCTCGAGGGATGACGCGGTGTCGCAAGCTTCGATGCGCACGCGCGGCCCTTGGTTGCAGGACAATCGACGAAGTGATGCACCGGACTTGAGCGGACACCCTGCGGACGAATCGCGGACACTTTTCCACCGTGTTTTCGGGACATACGGGATGTGACGCGGTTCGTACTGGCGCGCTGCGACGAGCCGTGCGGCGAAGCGAATGCGGCGATCTGCGACGAAATTCAATGGAAGATGTGCGCCGGCTCGCGCACATCGAGCGCCGTCACTTCAGATTCCGCCTCGCCGCCGCGCGCGTTCTCGACGGAAGGCGTCATTGCCTTCGGGTGCCGCCGTACGTGAAACTGCCCGCATGATCGATGAAAGCGACGCAAGACGCCAACTGCGGCTTTCCGACGCCGACCTGCAGGAACTCGCCGAGCGGCTGCGCAAGTTCATCGTCGACTGGCACCAGGGCGTGCGCGAGGCGCCGGTGGGCAGGATGGGCACGCGGGCGGATCTCGAACCGCGCCTCGCCGCGGATTTTCCGTCGTCCGGACGGCCCGTCGACGAAGTGTGGCAGAAAGTGGTCGAGGTCTTCCTGCCGCACACCTTCCGGCTCGATCATCCGCGATTCTTCGCCTTCGTACCGGGCCCGAACAACTTCGTCAGCGTGGTCGCGGACGCGATCGCCTCCGCCTGCAATATCTTCGCGGGCTCCTGGATCGGTGGTTCGGGGCCCTCGCAGCTCGAAACGAATACGATCCGCTGGCTGTGCGATGCCCTGGGATTCCCGCCAGGCGCCGGCGGCCATTTCCTGAGCGGTGGTTCGCACGCGAGTCTCACCGCGCTGATGGTGGCCCGCGACGAGAAGTTGCCGGGAGATTTCGCCGGGGGAACGGCCTACTGCTCCGACCAGACGCATGCGTCCGTCGTGCGCGCCTTCCGCATTCTCGGGATCGGCGGCGCCAACGTGCGCATCCTTGAATCCGACGACCGCTATCGCCTGCCAGTCGCACACCTGCGCGAGCGTATTGCCGCGGATCGCGCGCAGGGCCTCAAGCCTTTCTGCGTCGTGGCGACTGCCGGAACCACGAGTACGGGCGCGGTCGACCCCATCCCTGAGATTGCCGCGCTCTGCGCAAAAGAGAGCCTGTGGTGCCACATCGACGGCGCTTACGGCGGAGCCGCCGCGCTCGAAGTCGGGGAACTGAGGCGTCAGGTGTGTCTCGCGGATTCGCTCGCGATCGATCCGCACAAGTGGCTTTTCCAGCCGCTCGAAATCGGCTGCGTGCTGCTGCGCGACGGCGCGTTGCTGCCGAAGCACTTCACGATGCACGCCGATTACTTCGACAACCTTGGCGAGGGACGGAGCTATCTCGAGGAGGGCATGCAGCTCACACGTTCGGCGCGCGCGCTCAAGCTCTGGATGTCGCTGCAGGTGTTCGGTGTCGATGCGTTCCGCGCGGCCATCGCCCGCGGCATCGAGCTCGCGCAATACGTGGAGCAGCAGATCCGGCGCGGGGCCGCGTTCGAGATCGTGACGCCCGCGGAACTCGGTATCGTGACTTTTCGCGTCCGCGGACGCATCGACAGCGGTGATGCGTTGCTCAAAGTCTGCACCGCGCTGCGCGAGTCGGGATTTGCCATGCTGAGCACGACGAAGCTGCGCGGCGAGCAGGTCCTGAGGATGTGCACGATCAATCCGCGCACCACGGACGATGACATCGACCAGACGCTCGCGCGCATCGAGGGGCTTACGCGCTAGCGCGCTACTTCGGTGGCAGGTCCTCTTCGGCCGTGCGGATCGCGTCCGCGATCGGATCGATGGAACTCAACTGCGTCGCGAGCGCCAGGCAAAGCTTCGCGAGAAACTCGGCCTCCCGTTCCTTGCCGACGCGGTCGACGGCCTCGGCAATCCGTTCGAACGCCTGTTCGAGCTCCGCTTCGGTGATCTGCCGCTTCATGCCGCACTCCAGCCGAGCGCCCGGCGCCACGCGCTCGTGATTTCGTCGGGCGCCATTGTGCGCCAGCGCGCCGCCACGTGCCGATCCGGACGGACGAGATAGAAACCGCCGTCGGCGGCGCCGTATGCGGCGGCCGCGTCCCGATCGCGCACGTTGATGACGGTGAAGGCTTCGTCGCCCGTCGCAAGACGCGGCGCGAGGGCCGCCAATTCCGCCGGCAGCTTGCCATCCGGGGAGAAGCTGAGCCCGCTGAATCCGCGCCCGAGGGCATCGAGCAGGAAGGATCCGTGCTCGAGCCGCCGGTTCACGAGCGGAGCTCCTGCCGCGGGTCCCGACGCAAAGTCACGATCGCGGCCCGCGAAGCTCGTCAGCGGGCTCGCCGAGTAGGTATACGGTTGCGACTGGCGCGGATTGATGAGCGGGCGCGCAAGATCGTGCCGTAGCGAGAGGGCGAGCGCGGCGTCGCGCAGCAGCCGGTAACCGCGTGTGGGCGGCGTCATGAACTTCGTGCTCTTGGCCGCGAGGTCGAAGATCTCGAGCGTGGCGCCGCGCCGCTCCGGCGAATAGCTGTCGAGCAACCGCGGCGGCGCCCGGCCGCGGCAGACATAGGCGAGCTTCCACGCGGCGTTCATGGCATCGGCAAGGCCCGAGTTGAGTCCGCGCACGCCGAAAATCGGCACGAGATGGGCGGCATCGCCCGCGAACAACACCGGTCCGTGGCGGTAGTCGTCGAGCGCGAGCGTATAAGCCTTGTAGAGGCTCCACCATTCGAGTTCCCAGGGCGCCTGCTCGCCGACCATTTCGAGGATCGCGCCGACGCGGCGCCGGACGTTTCCCTCCTGCAATGCGTCCGTTTCCGATTCACCCGATGTCAATTGGTAGTCGACGCGCCAGATGTCATCCGGCTGGCGGTGCAGGAGCACCGTCGAATCCGGATTGCCCGGTGAATTGAAGTACGCCCGCCGCTCGGTCGGGTATTGCGATTGCATCCGGATGTCGGCGATGACGTAGCAGCCCTCGTAGGCATCGCCCTTGAGCGCAAGCCCCAGTTCATGCCTCACGACGCTTCGGGCTCCATCGGCCGCGATCACGTAACGCGTCGCAAGCGTGTATGGGCCTGCAGCCGTTGCGATCGCCAGGCGCGCGCCTTCGCCCGTGACCTCGATGCCCGTCACGCGGCTGAGCCAGCGAAGGTCGATGCGCGGTTCTTCTAGCGCCGCTTCGGCGAGGAAGAGTTCCACGTACTGCTGCTGCAGGTTGTACATCGGATGAAAGCGTTCGTGCGTCGAGTGTGGCATCTCGAGCCGGTAGACCGGCCGCGTGCCGTAGTACGACGTGCCGTGCGTCCAGCCGAGCGCCTTGCCGACGAACCTCTCGGAAACGCCGAGCTGCTGCAGGATTTCCAGGCTGTGACGCGCGATACAGATGGCGCGGCTGCCGTCGTTCAGCGTGCCCTTGTCATCGAGCAGCACCGACGATACGCCGTGGCGCGCGAGCTCGAGCGCGGCGGCGAGACCGACGGGCCCGGCGCCGACGATGGCGACGTCGTGGGTGATGCGCCGGCCGTCGAGTTCCGGCGGCCGGACGAACTCGTAACGCGGATAGTCGAAATAGAGTGAACGGTCGCGGGAGCCGGGGCGCGGCATCGACAGCCCGTTACTTCTTGCGGCGGAAGTCGCTCGGCGACTGGCCCGTGCGCGTCTTGAACCAGCGGCTGAAGCTCGTGGCGTCGCGAAAGCCGTTCTCGAAGGCGATCGCCGCGATGCTCCGCTCCTCTTGCGCCGGATCGGCCAGCGCCTGGCGGCAACGCTCCATGCGGATATCGTCGATGAAGCCGCCGGGCGTGAGGTCGTAGCTGCGGAACATGGAGTAGAGCGTCCGCCGCGACATGTGCAGCGCCGCCGCGAGCTCGGCGACGTCGAGCGCGGGGTCGTCGATGTGCTCGAGCACGTGCCGGTGCGCAAGTTCGATGCGTTGTACCCGGCGCCTGCTCCCCGACACGGGACGCGCGGCACGATGCAGGGACACGGACAGCATCTGGGTGACTGCTGAGAGCACGTTGTCCGCCGTTTCATAGTCAAGGTTCGCCGACGGCCGCAGCAACGCGAGCAGCGCTCCGAGCGCGGCCTGGGCCGTCGCGTTGTCGGCGAGCGGCGCGCCGCACAGGCGGGGGCTGATGCGCTGCCAGCCGGGACAGGCGTTGTACGGCAACATGAGCACGGCGAACTGCGCATCGTCCGACAGGCGGATGCTGTACGGACGGGCCGTGTCGAAGATCGTGGCCTCGCCGGCGGTGACGAGCGTATTGCGCTCGTCCTGCGCAATCTGCATGGATCCCGCCATCGGCCAGAAGAGCTTGATGAAGCCCTCGTCCGCGACGTCCGCGAGCTTCATCGTTCGGGTGACCTCGGTTGCGCTCGAACGAATCGTCGTGACGGCCTTCGGGCCCTGGCGATAGGCGGCCACCTGCGCGCGGAACGGCCCGCGGCTGTGGTCGGTCATCTCGAGCCAGGGAAAGTTCTCGCGCACGAAATCGCGCCACGGCTCGAAGCCATGCACCGTCCTCAGCTCGGGCAGCAGCGGGGATTGGGTCACTTCCTGCATGTCGGCGGCAATCCTCGATCGGCACGAATCGTCAACCCGGGTGCACGCGATGTCGGCCCGCGGCTGCAGCCGGCAGTTTGTTGCCGCACGGTTTTGAGCGATGATGCTCGCCGGCGGAGCCGTTGAACAGGGGAGGGTGTCCGTACCGTGAAAACATTCCTTTCGTTGTGCGCGTGCCTGGGCGCCGCCGCGGCCTTCCCGGCCGATCTGCCGCGGGACACCGCGAGCATCCTGGCCCCCGGCCTTCCTGCCAAGGCTCCACCGCATTGGGTGTGGCTGAACGACATGTCCTTCATGCGCCTCACGGACGGGCGCGCCTATCTCATCGACGCGGACCAGGGCTCGATGCTCGGCATGCTGAGCACGGGCTTCAATTTCGTGAGCGTGCTGCCGTCGCGCGACGGATCGGTCATCTATTCCCCGGAGACCTATTTCTCGCGTGGCGTTCGCGGCACCCGGACGGATGTCGTTTCGCTGTACGACCCCGTGCACCTGACGCCGGTCGCGGAAATCGAGATCCCGGCGAAGCGCGCGTCCGCGATTCCGATGGCGAACGAGTCCGCCCTCACGGACGACGACCGGTTCCTTCTCGTCTACAACTTCACGCCGGCGCAATCGACGACGGTGGTCGACACGCGGAGCCGCAAGTTCGTGACGGAACTCGACACGGCGGGCTGCGCGATGGCGTTCCCGACCGGGCCGCGCCGTTTCTTCGCGATCTGCGCCGACGCGACGCTGCTCGTCGTGCGGCTCGACGATCAGGGACAGCTCGCGAGTGCTGCCCATACGAAGCCCCTGTTCGAGCGCGAGAAGGACCCCATCACCGAGAAGGGCGTGCGGCTCGGCGACACCTGGTACTTCACTTCGTTTGAGTCGATCATCCACCCGATCAAGGCGGACGCGACGGACGCGACGGACGCGACGGGCGCGACGGTCGGCAAGCGCTGGTCGCTCGTCACGGACGCGGAGCGCGCGGATGGCTGGCGCACCGGCGGGCTGCAGCAGCTCGCGATCCATCGAGCGACGAAACGCCTCTACGCGATCATGCACAAGGGTCCGCTCTCGACGCACAAGGATCCGGGCACGGATGTCTGGGTCTACGACATCGCCACGGGCAAGCGCGTGCAGCAGATCACGTTGAAGAACCTCGCGACTTCAATCCAGGTGTCGCAGGACGACCAGCCGCTCCTCTATGGGGCGTTCATCGCCAGCCCCGTGCTCGATATCTATGACGCCAGGTCGGGCCAGTACCTGCGGTCGGTCGGCGATCTCGCACAGACGGCGACGCTGCTCGTCACGCCATGAGATTCTCCGTCGACCCGGTGTTTTCGCTCCTCGCGATCGCGGCGTTGGCGCTTCTCTTCGGGTCGGCCGCGCTCGCGAAGCTGCGGGATCGCGCGCGCTTCACGGCCGTGCTCGAGGCCTACGACGTGCTGCCGGCGCCGATGGCAAGGATCCTGGCCGTTGGGCTGCCATTCATGGAGCTCGCGGTCGCGATCGGCCTTTTTGTGACGCAGTTCCGCCCGGTCGCGGCCGGTACCGCCGGGGCGCTACTCCTTATATATGGCGCCGGGATCGCCTGGAACCTGGCGCGTGGGCGGCGGGATATCGATTGCGGTTGCGAGGGTTTCGGCCAGCGTCGTCCGATTGCCCCGTGGATGCTCGTGCGTAACGCGATTCTCATCGGTGTCGCCGCCGTCGCCGGTGCCGTGCCGACGGCGCGGCCGGTCGTGCTCACCGACGTGCTGACCATCGCGGGCGGCCTCGCGGTCTTCGTGCTGATCTACTTCGCAGCGGATCGCCTGCTGGCACCGCGAGCCCTCGCATGAACGCGCTCGTCGTTTCCAACGTCGTGCTGTGGATCGCCGTCGTCGCGCTGTCGCTCGTCGTCTGGGCGCTCGCCCGGCAGATCGGCGTGCTGCACGAAAGGATCACACCGGTCGGCGCACTCATGCTTCGCAAAGGCCCGCAGGTCGGGGAACCGGCGCCGCACATCGACGTGAACGACCTCGAGGGCCGCACGCATCACGTTGCGGAGCCGCGCGAAGACGGGCGCAGTCTCCTCGTCGTATTCGTCTCGCCGACCTGCCCCGTGTGCAAGGCCATCCTGCCGGTGCTGAAGTCGAGCCGCCTGAGCGAACGGGATTGGCTCGAAGTCGTCCTCGCGAGCGACGGCGACGTAGCCGCGCACCGGCAGTACATCGCGACACACGGCCTCGAGCAGTTCGTGTATCTCAATTCCACGCCGCTCGGCATGACCTACCAGGTGAGCCGCTTGCCGTACGCGGTCATCGTCGACGAGAAGGGCATCCTGCGTGCTCGGGGCATCATCAATTCGCGCGAGCACCTCGAGAGCCTGTTCGAGGCCAAGCGGCGCGGGGTCGCGTCCTTGCAGGATTATTTCGAGCGCGCGCAAGATTCGCGGGCGGCCTGAAGCCGGGAGTGAGCTATGAAGTGGCTGGATGACCTGACCGAAGAATCCACGCGTGCCGTTGCCCGGCGCAGTTCGAGGCGCAGTCTCCTCGGACGCCTGGCGGTGGCGCTCGTTGGCGCGTCGACGCTGCCGCTGCTGCCGGTCGAACGCGGCGCGGCCGCGGAACCGGCCAAGAGCGACGACGGTCCGGCGCAGGATCCCGGCGATCCGACGACCTGTGAGTACTGGCGTTACTGCGGCATCGACGGCTTTCTTTGCAGCTGCTGCGGCGGCTCGATCACGACCTGTCCGCCCGGCACGGAGCCCGCGGCCGTCACCTGGATCGGCACCTGCCACAATCCGGCCGACAACAAGGACTACTTCCTCTCGTACAACGACTGCTGCGGCAAGTCGTCCTGCGGCCGCTGCATGTGCAATCGCAACGAGGGCGACACGCCGATCTACCAGCCGCCGCTCTCGAATGACGTCAACTGGTGCGTCGGCAGCAAGGCGGACATCGCGTATCACTGCACGGTGTCGAGAATCGTTGGCCTCGCGAAATAGAGCGGGGATCTGCGCCCTCCTGCTGCTCGCGTGCGCGGTCGCACACGGCGGCGATGCGGCACAGAACTATCTGCGCTTCTGCCAGGGTTGCCACACGGCGACCGGCGCCGGGCTCGAGGGCAAGGTGCCTGACCTGCGCCCCGTGCTGGTGCCCATGGCGAAGCTGGCGGAAGGGCGAAAGTACCTCGTGCGGGTTCCGGGCGTCGCGCAGTCGACCCTCGGCGATGCCGAAGCGGCCGCCGTGCTCAACTGGATGCTGCGTAACCTCGCGGATCAGAAGAACATTGCCGGCCTGCAGGCCTTCACGGCCCAGGAGGTCGAAGCGTACCGCCGCACGCGGATGCTCGAGGTCCGCAAGACCCGCGAGACCCTGCTTGCCCGGATCGCGGCGGACGGCGGCTAGCCGCCTAGAACCTTGCCAGCGCCCGGTGGGCACTCACCCCAGCCAGTCCATGGAAAAAGCGGACCGATAAGGGGACCCAACGATGAAAAGCAAAGTGATCCTGGCCCTGGGCGCGGGCCTTTTCGTGACGATAGGCGCCTCCGTTCTCGCGCACGACGGCTTCGGCCACGGCAACAAGCCGTTCCGGGTATTCGCGATCCTGCAGCCGACGAGCGAAGTGCCGTCGCTTTCGTCCGCGGCGAGCGGCCGCTTCAAGGCGACCATCGACCCGCAGGCGCAGACGATCACCTACGAGGTCAGTTACGACGGCCTCGAAGGCGATGTCCTGCAGTCGCACATCCACCTGGGACAGCACAGCGTGAATGGCGGCGTCAGCGTGTTTCTCTGCGGCAACCCGCCGACGGTGCCGCCGGCGTCTGTGCCGCAACCACCGGCCTGTCCGCCGCCCCCGGCGACGGTCACCGGCGTGATCACGCCGGCAAACATCATCGGGCCGAACGCACAGGGAATCGCGCCGACCGCGGGCGATGTGAATGAGTTCGACGAACTCGTCGAAAGCATCCGCGATGGCGTGACCTACGCCAATGTGCACAGCTCGAAGTTTCAGGGCGGAGAAATCCGCGGACAGATCGTCGACTTCCCGAAGAACCGCGACTAGCTGGTAGCCACGGCCGGTCGTGTTTCCACAGGCGCCGCCGTTGGCGGCGGCGCCTGTTCCGCTTCGATGAGCTTCGTCAACGTGCGGCGGAAGTGAACGAGCGGCGCGTCCGCGAGGATCGCGAGCATCTGCTTCTCGAACGGCGGGTCCTCTTCGAGCGTCAGTTGCTGGCGTTCAATAATAGCCTTGTCCTCCATGAAGCCTTCGATGAGGCTGTTCAGCAGGGACAGCGAGATCGTCGAGTCCTCGCCCTCGTAGTTGTTGAGGTACGCCCAGAAGAAGTGCGTCGTGCGGTCGGTCTCCGGGGTCATGAACTGGCAGTTCCGATACTCGCGCGTGCCGGGCACCGCCACGCCTTTCTCCGCGCCTTGACCTGCGGGCGCGAACATCGTCGCCATGTCGAAGATGCCGGGGATGTACATGTTCACCCGGTTGCGCCGGTCCACCTTGTCGCTCTTGTTCGGGATGACCTTGCGGTGAAAGGGCGGCGGGTCGATATTCATGTGCCAGCGTTCGAGCGTGTAGCCGTGATCGTTCTTGTCGATCGACACCGGCTTTGAAACGAACGCGTACTCCTCGGAGCCGCCGAGCGTCTTCGTGTGAACGAACGCGAGATGCGCCAGATCGCTCAGATTGTCGACGATGAGGAGATAGCTCGCGTCGTAGTGGAGATACCCGGGCAGGCCCTTCCACGCGGGGTCGGTCATGTACGGCAGGCTGCAGATGGTCGAGACGTCGGCCTTCGCCGGATCGCCCATCCAGATCCACACCAGATGGCCGTGCTCGTGAATCGGATAGGTGCGCACGCGCATCTTCGGTGGAATCATCTCCTGGCCCGGAATCTGGTTGCACTTGCCGGTGCCGTCGAACCGCAGGCCGTGATACATGCAGCGCACGGCGTCGCCTTCGAGCCGGCCCTGTGAAAGGAGGGCGCCCCGGTGCGGGCAGCGGTCGTTCATCGCGATGACCTTGCCGCTCTCCCCGCGATAGAGGACCACGTGCTCGTTCAGGAGCATGCGGCTCAGGAGCCTGCCGTCGATCAGCTCGTGATCCCAGGCCGCGACGTACCAGCAATTCTTCAGGAACATGCATGACACTCCCATCCGCCTCGGCCGAGTCTATGCCCCGACGCGCCGCGACGGGAAGCGACCGGACGTAACACCCGCATTTTCGTGCACGGAGCCGTGCAGTCCGTGCAAAGTGGCGCGCGTGCGCCACGATTCGGCGTCGTTCACTTGCGTCCGCCCATCGGTCCGCTGCCGATTTGCAGCAGAGTCGCGAAGGCGCGCTCGCAGGTCTCCCGCGCGGAAAGGCCCGGCGTCATTGCGGCGACCGACTTCCCTACCTGTACAATGTCGAAGTCGTGGAGTTCGTCGAGCAACGGCCCCGAATGGCGGTCGAGCGCGCTCAGGAGCGCGCAAAGCTGCAGGAAGAACCGGCGGGTCGCCGGGGTGGTGATGTCCTCGAGATTCGGTCCAATGACTTTGTTTGTCGACCGACCAACTATCTGATCGACACGGGAGAATCCAGAATATGACCTCCGGGATACGCGTCCTTCGTCCGCTCGTCATCGCCCCGCTCGCGCTCGCAACGCTGCTGCCGTGCCTCGCACAGGCGCAGATCGAAGAGATCATTGTTACCGCGCAGAAGCGCGAAGAGAACCTGCAGAACGTCGGCATCTCGATGTCCGCGTTCTCGGCGGAGCAGCTCGAGAACCTCGGCGTCAAGAATACGACCGATATCACGCAGCAGGTACCGGGTCTGCAGTTCTCGGCCTGGTCGCCCGAGTTCACGACCTTCAGCCTGCGCGGCATTTCGCAGACGAACTTCCAGGACAATCTCGAAGCGCCCGTGGCCGTGTACATGGACGGCGTCTACGTCGCAAGCATGAACGCCATCAGCGCGCAGATGTTCGACATGGACCGCATTGAAGTGCTGCGCGGCCCGCAGGGCACGCTCTTCGGCCGCAATGCGACCGGCGGCCTGCTCCAGTTCGTCACGCACAAGGCGACCTCCGACACGGCGAACGGCTACCTCGAAGCGAGCGGCGGCGAGTGGAATGACTACAGCGTCGAGGGCGCGTTCGGCGGCGCATTCTCCGAGCGGGTGCGCGGCCGCATCGCCGGCCGCTGGGAACAGTCGGACGGCTACCTCAAGGCGGGCAGCGTCGATTTCGGCGACGGCAACGGCCCGATTCCCGCGACCAGCCGCACGGCCTCCGGATTGAACGGTTTTGCCCTGCGCGGCAACCTCCAGGCCGACCTCTCGGACAACGTGCTCTTTGACCTGACCCTCGGCTACTCGCGCGACAATGATGTGCCGACCGGCCAGTACGTCGTCACGTTCGCGGGTTTCGATCCGGTGACCGGTCTCGGAGCCTTCACCAACGCGGTCGATCCCGCCACCGGCAATATCACGACGTTTCCCCGTACACCCATCACCGGCAGTCCCTGGAAACACTGGTCGAGCATGGAACCGCCGCCGTATCTCGATCGCGACGTGAAGTCCGCGACGGCCCAGTTCACGGCGAAGCTCGGCGGCAGCCTCGAATTCGTCTCCCTCACGAACTGGATGGACATGCACAAGTTCTACATCGAGGATTCCGCGGGCGGCCTCGCGTTCTTCCCGTACAACACGATCAACGACTACGACCAGTTCTCGCAGGAATTCCGCCTCTCCGGTTCGAGCGACAAGGCACGCTGGCAGGCCGGCGCGTACTACCTCAACATGACCTGGGATACGTTTCAGTCGGTCGCCGGCGCCGCGATCCTCGGCGGCACCTCCGATACGCAGAAGATGTCGACTTTCGGCAAGGTCGATTCACGCAACTGGTCGGTGTTCGGCCAGGTCGAATTCGACCTGAGCAACAGCCTGACGCTGATCGCCGGCGGACGCTGGTCGCAGGACGACAAGAGCCTCGACATGAACCGCATCTACGAAGATGTGCCGCAGGGTATCGACCCGACGGAGGTCTTCAACATCGATGCGGTCGCGATCCCCGGCATCGAGACGATCGACTACGGCGACTACGCCGCGCGCCTGCAGCTCAACTGGAAGCCCGCGGAACACACCCTTGTCTATCTCTCCTGGAACCGCGGCATCAAGGGCGGCAACTGGTCGCTCGACCCGCTCGGCGGTGTCGCCGACGCGGACCTCAAGCACGGCCCGGAGAAACTCCAGGCCTACGAACTTGGCCTGAAGACCGATTTCTGGGGCGGCAAGGCGCGCCTCAACACCGCGGCGTTCTATTATGACTACAACGACTACCAGGCCTTCTCCATCGTCAACCTGACGCCGCAGGTCACGAACTCGGATGCGGACGCGCACGGCGGGGAAATCGAGTTCACGCTGTCGCCGACGAATGGCCTGACGTTCCTGGTCGGCGCCGCGTTCGTCGACTCGAAGGTCGATGCCGTGCCGACGGTATTCGGCGCGACGGTGGAGGCGGAATTCCCGCTGGCGCCGCGGACCAGCATCAATCTCCTCGGACGCTACGAGTGGCCGGCTTTCGGCGGCAGCCTCGCGGCGCAGGTCGACGGCCGCTGGAACGACGATCAGTTCCTCGAGGGAACGAATTCCGAGGTGTCGTCGGAGCCGTCCTATTCCGTGTGGAATGCGAGCGTGTCGTGGTCGAGCGCGAACGACAAGACGCGCCTCACGGCCTGGTGCAAGAACCTGACGGACGAGGAATATCGCCTCTACGACCTCGACCTCGGGCTGCTTGGCTTCATCGAGCAGGCCTATGGCCCGCCGCGCCAGTTCGGCGTGACGGTGTCGTATCACTGGTAATCAGGCTTCGGCAGGTATTTTCAGAAAACCCCGAAAGCGCGCACGCCCACCCCGCGTGGGCGGCGCGGTGAGCCGATAACCCGGGAAGCGTTGCAGGAATCTCAGCACTGCGACGCTTCCTTCCAGGCGCGCCAGGCTCATCCCGGCACACTGATGAATGCCTGAACCGAAGGCGAGGTGCCGGTTCGGGTTGCGCGTAATGTCGAAGCGGTCGGGATCGGGAAAGCGCTCGGGGTCGCGGTTCGCGGCGCCGATTGCGAGTGTGACCGACGTGCGCGGCGCGAGCTCCTCCGCACCGATCGTCACCGATTCCGTCGTCATTCGATTGCCGAGCTGATTCGAGCTTTCGACGCGCAACACCTCTTCGACCGCGGACTGGATGAGTGCCGGCTGGGCGAGCAGGGCGGCCCTCTGGTCCGGATGGCCAGCAAGGGTGACGAGGGCGTTGCCGATCAGGTTCGTCGTCGTCTCGTGGCCCGCATTCAGCAGGAAAATGCAATTGTGGATGAGCTCCTGCGCGCCGAGGCGTTCGCCCTCCGGCTCGCCCTGGATCAAGCGCGTCAGCACGTCATGGCCCGGATCGCCGGGGTGTGCGCGCCGGTGCGCAATGAGTCCTTCAAGGTAAACGCTGAATTCCAACACGGCAGCATTGCCACGGGCCGCAACCTCTGCGCTCACAACGGGCTCGAGGGCGCCGAGGATCGCGAGCGACCAGCGCCGCAGCGGCCCGCGCTCGGCACGGGGCACGTCGAGGAGGTTGCCGATGATCTCGATGGGAATCGCCGCGGCGAAATCCTCGATCAGGTCGACCTCGCGCTTCACGGCCATCGCGGCAAGCAGCCCCTCCACCAGCCGCACCAGGCCCGGTTCCAGTTCGAGCAGCGCCCGCGGAGCCATCGCGCCGTTGATGAGCCTGCGCACCCGGGTGTGGAGCGGCGGGTCGTTGAAGACGAGGCTCGTCGTGTGATGTTCGAAGAGCGGCGTGGCGCCGTACTTCGGGCCGAATTCAAGCTTCTTGTCGGAGCTGAAGAGCTTCGGGTGCTTGTAGACGAACTCGACGTCGCGGTAGCGCGTGAGGAGCACGCCGCCGCCGGGGAGCCGCTTGACGGGCTCGTGCTCGCGCAGCGCCGCGTAGCAGGGGTAGGGGTCCTCGTAGAACTCGGCGGGCAGGCGCATGAGGTCGAAGTCGCGCGCGAGCTGCCTTGAGGTTGCCGTCGGCGGAGCCATGACGCGCGATTCTGGCGGACTTGCCTTTGCACCGCCAGCCGGCGCGTCGACCGCGGGCGGCGCGGAACTCGCGGCCTTCAAGGCGGCGATCCGGGCGCAGTACGACATGAAAGAGAAACCGTTCGCCATCCAGTTCCGGTGGGCAAAGGTTGACGGGCGGTGGATGGGCAAGGGAGACTTCTTCGGGAACGGAAACCTCCGGACCGGAAAACTGACACCGCCTCCAGCGCCGCCGGCCCCCTAGGCCGCGAACCTGCGCTCCGGGCCAGGGCGCAAGATGCAACCAGTCGCCAAGCGGGTTCTCACGACACACGTCGGCAGCCTCATCCGGCCGCCCGCGCTCGTCGCGATGCTGCGGGACGCAGATGCTGGCAAGACCGTCGACGAGGCCGCGCTCGGCGCGTGCCTGGAGTCCTCGGTCGCCGACATCGTGCGCGCGCAGTCGGATCTCGGCCTCGACATCATCAACGACGGCGAATTCGGCAAGACCATCAGCTGGTCGCGCTACGTGCTGACGCGCATGAGCGGCCTCGAGCGGCGCGCGGCGCCCGCCGACCCCAATGCCATGCCCAAGGGAATCTCGGGCAAGGACCGGCGCGACTTCGCGGAGTTCTACCAGGCCTACGACCGCACGCAGGGCTTTACCAGCATGACGGGCTGGACCGTCGTCGGTCCCGTGAAGTACACCGGTCAGGCCGCGATTGCGCGCGACATCGAAGATCTCCAGCGGGCACTCTGGGGCGTGCCGCATGCCGCGGCTTTCATGACGGCCGTCGCGCCCGCAAGCGTCCTCCCGGATCGCGAGGATCGCCATTACCGGAGCGACGAGGAGTTCCTGGGCGCGGTGGCGGACGCCTTGCACGAGGAATATCGCGCCATCGTGGATGCCGGATTCATCCTGCAGGTGGATGATGCGTATCTCGCAACCTACTACGACATCATCGTGCCGCCGGGCTCGATCGAGGACTACCGGCGCTGGGCGGCGCTGCGCGTCGAGGCGCTCAACCACGCGCTGCGCGGCATTCCACCGGAGCGCACGCGCTATCACGTGTGCTGGGGAAGCTGGAATGGGCCGCACGTCTCGGATGTCGGTTTCGAGGAAATCGCGGACCTGGTGCTCAAGGTCAATGTCGGCGCGTATGCGCTCGAAATGGGCAATCCGCGGCATGAGCATGAATGGCGCGTCTGGGAAAACGTGAAACTGCCCGAGGGCAAGGTGCTCATCCCGGGCGTCATCAGCCATTCGACCAATGTCGTCGAACATCCGAAGCTCGTCGCCGAGCGCATCACGCGCCTCGCGCGGCTTGTCGGCAGGGAAAACGTCATGGCCGGCACCGACTGCGGCTTTGCGCAAGGCCCGTTCGTGCAGCGCGTGCATCCGAGCATCATGTGGGCGAAGCTCGGCGCGCTGGTGGAGGGTGCAAGACTCGCAACCGGGGAGCTGTGGACAGAATGATCCGGAAGCTCTTCATCGTTGTCGTGCTTGGCATCGTCGTTTCGCTCGCCGGCCTCGCGGCCTGGACCGAGTACGCCTGGAACCGGAAGTTCGACGCGCCGTATCCGGCGATTCACGCGAGCACCGACCGGACCGTGGTCGCACGCGGGCAATATCTCGCGTTCGGCCCTGCGCATTGCGCGGGTTGCCACGTCTCGCCCCAGGATGAGGCCAGGCTCCAGGCCGGCGAAACACCGCCGCTCTCGGGCGGCGTCGAGTTTCCGCTTGGCGATCTCGGCACGATCGGGTCGCCGAACATCACGCCGGACGCGGCCACCGGCATCGGCCGGCGGAGCGACGGCGAAATCGCCCGTGTCATCCGCTACAGCGTGCATGCGGACGGCCGCGCGCTGCTGCCATTCATGGAGTTTCAGACGCTGAGCGACTCGGACCTGACGGCGCTGGTTTCATTCCTGCGTTCGCAGGCTCCCGTGTCGCACGCCGTCGCGCCTTTCGCCGTGAAGACGAAGGGCATGGTCGCGCTCGCGTTCTTCGTAAAGCCGATCGGCCCCAAGTCGACGCCCGCCGCGGAACCACCGCCGGCGTCGGATGTGCTCGCGTACGGCGGCTATCTCGTCGAATCCGTTGCGCAATGTGCGGGCTGCCATACGAATCGCAGCATGACCGACGGCTCCTACACCGGCCCGCGCCTTGCGGGCGGATGGGCGAAGGAGTCGGACAGCCATCCGGGCGTGACGCTCGTAACGCCGAACCTCACGCCGGATCCGGACACGGGGCGCATCGCAAGATGGAGCGAGGATGATTTCGTGCAGCGCTTTCGCGCCGGCAAGCTCGTGCCGGAGTCCGACATGCCCTGGGCGCTCTTCGCCCACATGACCGATGACGATTTGCGCGCCGTGTACCGCTATCTGCGCAGCCTGGCGCCGGTCAGGAACGATACCGGGGAGAGTGTGAGACGAAAGTAGGTTGGAGGAAGCAGCAATGGAACTCTTCATCTTCGCGTGTTTTCACGCGCAGGCCGGGCTCGAAGGCGCGGTGGAGGCATCGATTCGCGAGGTCGCCGGCCCGACGCGCAAGGAACCGGGTTGTCTCGACTACTCCGGTTGCCGCGCCGAGACCGACCCGCGTCTCTTCCTGATCTACTCGCGCTGGATCGACGAGGCGGCCTTCATCGCGCACGCGGGGCTTCCACATACCGTGCGCTTCATCGAGCGCGTGCAGCGGCTGATCGATCATCCGCTCGATGTCACGCATGCGCGGAAATTTGCGCCCGCGCCCAGCTGACCGCGGGTCGACCGCCCAAACCGGGTAGCCCGCGCATCCAAATTGGGTAATTCTGCCGATTCGGCCGCGCGTCGCGCGCGGCACGATGCACCCTGCTCGATGACTTCAACCAGCAGGGGAGATCACCAAGATGAATCGCATAGGGAAGGCTGCTTGTCTCGTGGCGGGCGTGGCGCCACTCGCATTCGCAACAGGGAGCGCGCACGGCACCGGTTTCGGCAATGACCTTTTCGACGTCGGCGAAGTCCGCGAATCAACCGGGGCGTTCCACAACATTCCGCTCGCTCAGGCGGGTGGTTACGCACTGCTCCCCGGGCTCGACAACTGTTTCGACAATCCGGGTGTCGGCGGCATGGGCGTTCACTACATCAACTCGCAGCTGCTCAACGACATGGTGCTCGATCCGGACCAGCCGCAAGCGATGGTGTATGCGCGCGGGCCGGACGGCGCGCAGCGGCTCGTGGCGGTCGAATACATCATTCCGGCCGCACCCTGGGATGCGACCCATTCGAGGGCGCCGAAACTCGCCGGCATGACGATGCACCTCGAGACCGATCTCGGCGTTTACGTGCTGCACGCCTGGATCTGGTACGACAATCCGGCCGGGTTCTTCAAGGACTGGAACCCGCGCATCAACCAGTGCGTGCAGACCTCCCGACGTTCGTGAGGAGATCGTCCGCGGCAGCCAGCTTACGTTCTGTCAGTGGACTGCTTGCGTGCCATCGCGACGGCCTCCGTGCGCGATGGCACGCCAAGCTTCGCAAGGATCGCCGACACGTGATGGTCGACCGTCTTGGTCGAGAGGTAGAGGCGCCTCGCGATGGCGGAATTGCGCAGACCCTCTGAAACGAGTGCCAGGGTTTGCGCCTCGCGGCGCGTCAGGCCGAGGGGGTTGTGCCGCGTTGTCGTGCGCGCCCCGCGCGGAATGCAGCGCACGCCCTGCGAGCGCATCTGCCTGCGAAGCGCTTGTGCCGCCGGGGCGGCGCCGAGTTGTTCCAGTATGCCGAGCGCAGCGCGCTGCTCGGACTCGCCGCCGAACCGTCCGAGCAGGGTCGCCTCCTCATACGGGCAGCCGAGCGACTTCCATGTGCGGGCCGCCCCCTGCCAGTCGCCCGCGATCTCCAGGGCATACGGCTCGGCAATCTGCGTCGGGCGGACGTCCAGCGCGTCCATGCGCCAGAGCCAGACCGCGAGCTCGCCGTTCATGCGCGGATCCCTGCGCTGGCGTGCAAGCTCGTAGACAGGGCGCACTTCGCGCACGACGGCCTGCGGATCGCCGGCAAGCCACGCGGCCTCCGCCTTGACGGCGGCGAGTGTGCCAAGACGTTGCAGCTCCGGCTTCGCGCCGGCGAGCGCCCGGGCTTCATCGAGCGGCGCACGCGCATCGAGATCGCCGCGCCGAATGCGCAGGTGCCCGAGTATTCGCAGCGCAGGGATGCGGGTGACGGGCGAGGTCCCGGGACGGCGGAGCACGGCTTCGAGATCCTCGCTCGCCGCGTGCCACTCGCCTTGTTCGAACCGCATGCGCCCGCGATACGCCAGCAGGTAATCGCGCGAGAAGTCGAGATCGCGCTCCTCGCAATACGCGAGCCCTGCGCCGAAATAGCGCGAGGCCTCGCTGTATTGCCGGCGGGAGACTGCCATCGCCGCGAGGTTGGTGTACGCACTCGCCACCTGCTCGTGCGAACCGTCCGCCAGCGCGAGCTTGAGGCCGCGATCGAGATCGGTCCACCCGGACGTATCACCGCCGATGAGCCGAATGGTGCCGAGCGTAGTCAGGGCGTCGCTCAGGATGCGGTTGTTCGCGCACCGCCCGGCGAGGGCAATGGCACGCTGCGCCCACTCGGCGCCGGGTTCGGCCTCATGAGCCTCCATGGCGAGTTCGGCGAGCGCGCAGTACGCCATCGCAAGCTCGGCGCCCGGCGGCAGCGATTCCAGCCGGCAGACGGCATCGATTCCATACCGGCGGGCCTCGTCGCTGCGGCCCGCATACCAGGCGAGCCGGGACAGCCAGCACAGGGCATCGCCTTCCTTCAGGCGGTCCTGCGCGGCGCGCCAGTATTCGAGCACCGACCGTTGAGCCTCGATAGCCGCCTCGCATCGACCCGTCAGGTAACACTCGTAGGACAGTCGTTCCTGCAAGCGCACACGGTCCTGCGGGCTGGCGTCCTGCGCATGGCGGAGTGCCATCACGTAATGCGACACCGCTTCGCGGTGTGCACCGACCGTGGCGGCCTGCGCAGCTGCCGCCGGCGCGAATCGCAGTACATCCTGCGCCCGGCGTGCGCCCGCCGCGTGATGAGCGAGGCGCGCGGTCGCGATCGCCGGCCGTGCGGCAAGCACGGCGAGCACGCGCGAGTGCAGGCTCTGCTGGTGCAGCGGCGACAGCGAATCCTCGAGAGCGCGGCGTGCAAGCTCGTGGCGAAAGGCGAGTGAGCCGTCGTCGTGGCGCAGCATGCCGATGGCGAGGCAGCTGTCGATGGTGGATGCCTGCGGCGCGGCCGCCTCATCGAGCAGCCAGTGTTCCGTCCGGCCCGGCACGACCGAGACCAGTTCCGCGAGTTCACGCGCCGCCGGTGGCAGCCTTGCGACGCGCGCGAGAACGGCATCGCGAACCGTCGCCGGAATGCTGTCGGCATCCGCCGCCAGGACTTCCGTGACGAAGAACGGATTGCCACCGGTGATGCCGTACAGGTCCTGCGACGATCGGCCGGCACGGGCCGCCAGCGTCGCGACCGCGGACTCCGAAAGCGGCGCGAGCGCGAGACGATGCGTGTGCGCGCGTGGCAGATCGCCGATGACGAATCGCAGGGGATGTCGCGGGCCGATCTCTTCATCGCGATAGCTGAGGGCAAGCATGACGCAGGTGCGGTGAATTCGCCGCCCGAGGTACTTGACGAGGTCCAGCGTCGCTTCATCGGCCCATTGCATGTCCTCGAACACCACGAGCGCAGGCGCGCTCGAGAGATCGTCCAGCAGTGCGTGGAAGATGACGTCGCGGCTCACATCGGCCGCGGCGGCCGCGGAGAGTGCACCTGGAATCTGTCGCGCGATGTCGTGAAGAGGCGCGAGCGGCCGGGGCGTGAACAGCGCGTCGCAGGCGCCCCAGAGTACGCGCACACGACAGTGTTGCTTTGCGAAGTCGTGGAGGAGCGACGTCTTTCCAACGCCAGCTTCCCCGCGGACGAGCGCCATGCAGCCGGCGTGTTCCACCGCGGCGCCGAGCCATTGCTTCAGGTCCGCTAGATCCCGTTCACGCTCGAGCAATTCCGTGAGTGGACGGCTTGAGGGAGGGAGGCGTGTGCGCTCACGGTGCATCGCGGCGAGGTACCCGGTGCTGGCGTTATGAAGTTTCTCCGCGGATACAGCATCCCCCCGGCCGCCGGGGCCGTCTTGAATCTCATCTGAAAGCTTCCTGAAAGTAGGCTCGGCCCCGGCCGACCCGCACGACGAAGGCCGCCGGCCTTGCAAATGGTCGACGCATCAAGCCGCTGCGGCGGGCGCCGCCGCCTCGGCAAGCGTGCGCTGCCAGGCGGGCAGGGCGTTCAGCGCCGCGAACCAGCGGCGGATCTCCGCGTACGGAGCGAGTGGAATACCCGCAGGTCCCGCAATGTTAAGCGCGGCGCCGATCGAGAAGTCCGCGAGCGAAAGCGCGTTGCCGGCAATGAACGAACGGCCCTTGAGATGGCCGTCGAGCACGCGGGCATTGCGTTCGAAGGGTTCCTGCACTTTCTCGAGCGCGGCACGATCCGGCTCCATGATGCCCATCAGATGCCGCTTGACGAAGTTCTCGAAGATGAACACGGCGCAGTTCGGGTCCCAGTGCGCAAGATTCCAGAACTGCCAGCGCGTCACGTCGAGCCGGGCCCGGTCGTCCTTCGGCAGGAGATTCGCTTCGGGCTTCTGCAGGGCGAGGTACTGGATGATCGCTTCGGATTCCCACAGCACCCAGTCACCGTCCTTCATGGTCGGCATGCGCATGTTGGGATTCATGGCGGCGTAGTCGCTTGCCTTGTGTGCGCCCTGGCGCATGTCGAGGAAGCGGATCTGGCAGTCGAGCCCCAGGTGATTGGCGACCGCCATCACTTTGAAGGCCCGGGGGCTCGGAGGAAATACGTAGAGCTCGATCGACATGGGCGTCTCCTTGTTGTGTTCGCTGAAGTTTCAGTCGTGCTTGCCGGCGACCGCCTGCGAGTAGAGGGCGAGCAGGCCCGGCCAGCCGTTGTCGACATCGTTGCGCATTTTCGCACCGTCCGCGGGGCCCATGCGATCGAAGTCGCGATGTTCCACTTCCACCCGCGTCCGTTCCGGGCCTTCTTCGATGAAGCGGACCTCGATCTCGGAGAGGGAGGATTGCGCCGGCTTCCACTGCGCCGTGACCTCCCAGCTGAAGACGACGCGGCGGTTCGGCTCCCACACGAGCACGTGGCCGGGGCTGCATTCGCTCCCATCCTGGTGCCTCGTGCGCCAGCGCCCGCCGACGAAGGGCTCGATGATCGATTCGACGAGCGGGGCGGTGCCGATGCCATGCGATTTCGGCCACCATGAGTCGATGCGCGCGGTGAAGACCTCGAAGGCGGTGGCGACGTCGGCGCCGACGACGAGACTCTTTCGCACCGGGGCGATGGCGACGGTTCGATTCATGCGGGTTCAGCCTTGTTTCGCTTTTTTGCGCGCGCGGGCGACGCGCTCCGCTTCGGCCTGAAAGTTGACGAGTGCATGGTCCCAGAACTGATCGAACCAGGCGCGCAACGGGCCGAGCCCGTTCGGATCGATGTAGTACACGCGGCGCGTGCCTTCCGCCCGGTCGACGACGAGGCCGGCGTTTTTCAGCACCTTGAGATGTTGTGACACGGCCGGCCGGCTGACCGGGAGCTTTTCGGCGATGGCGCCGACCGAACGCGGCCCATCGCGCAGTTGCTCGAGGATCTTGCGGCGCGTCGGGTCGGCGAGGGACACCAGGGCCTTTGCGTAAGTCATGACTTACGGTAAGCGGAAGCTTACGGCATGTCAAGCGGCGGCGCCCGTGCAAGCAAGAATCGGAGTGTCGCCGGCCGGCGGCAGACGTAGAGTACGGCGATGACCGCAGCTCATCGCATCGAGCACATCGACTGGACGCGAGTGGGCGAACGGCTGGACGGCGACGGCTGCGCAATCGTCACGGGCCTTCTCGCGCCGGCGCAAGCGCAGGATCTCATCGAGTGCTATGCAGCCGCGGAGCGCTTTCGAAGCCGGGTCGTGATGAGCCGGCACAATTTTGGGCGCGGCGAGTACCAGTATTTTCGCTACCCGTTGCCGGAACTCGTGGACGGGCTGCGCTCGGCTTTCTATCCATCGCTCGCAATCATCGCCAATCGCTGGCAGGAAGCGTTGCGCAGCGACATTCGCTATCCCGCGAGCCATGCCGCCTTTCTTGAACGCTGTCACGCGGCCGGCCAGACGGAGCCGACGCCGCTGCTGCTGAAGTACGAGGCAGGCGATTACAACTGCCTTCACCAGGATCTCTACGGCGAGCACGTGTTCCCGATCCAGGTCGCGGTGCTGCTGTCGGAGCCGGAACGCGACTTCACGGGCGGCGAATTCGTCCTGACGGAGCAGCGCCCGCGCATGCAGTCGCGGGCCGAAGTGGTGCCGCTCCATCTCGGTGACGCCGTCATCTTCCCGGTGCGCTACCGTCCGGTGCAGGGAACACGCGGCATTTACCGGGTCAACATGCGGCACGGTGTGAGCCGCATCCGCTCGGGACATCGCGTGACGCTCGGCATCATCTTCCACGACGCCGGGGGCCATCAGTTATAGTTGCGGGCATGAAAAATCCTGCAGCCTGCGCATTGCTGGCCTCGTTGATCCTCGTGCCCGTCACGATTTTCGCCGCCGTCAAGGGCTGGCCGCAGATCGGTCCGTTCTCGCCCGGCATGACTTTCAGCGAAGCGCGCGCGGCGGCGCCGAGCCTCACCTGGAAAGACGGGCAGGTGGCGCCGTTCACGAAAACGGTGCGGTCGATCGTCGCCGACAACGCGGTCACGCTCGGCGGCCTTGCGCAGGCCGTGGAGATGCAGCCCGGCTATCTCGAGAATTACCGCGAGACCTTCCAGTACACGCACGCCGTCGCCGATGCGGCCGAGTGCGAGCGCCTGACGCTGCCCGTCGTGGCCGACGTCGAGCGCATCGTCGGCAGTCTCGCCGCGACGCCGAAGTACGACACGCAGCCGATCTCCGATACGACCTACCATGAATTCAAGCAGGTCGGCACGAGTTCCACGATCAGCTTCGAGACCAATGAAGACGCGGCCAGGAAGCCGCGCACGATGGACCCCATCTGGCGTCTCGGCGTGGCGCAGCACTCGGCGAAGGAAACGACGGTCCAGGTGGGATCGATGTACGCCCGCGACGACAAGAACGCGAGGGTCTGCCGCATCACGACGATCGTCGAATACGCCCCGGTCGCCATACCGACGGTGCGCATGGAGTTCGATCCGTCGATGGTGCTCGAGCAAGCGAGCATCGGCCTCAAGCACATCAGCCTCGAGGGCGTGACCCTGCCGTCCGATACGCTCGAGCTGCCGACGGACTGCGATGTCGCGCGGCAGACCGGCCAGCTCTCCTGCTCGCTCGACGCGAAGCAGGGCAGTTCCGAGATCCTTGCCGCCGCCATCGTCCGCATCCGCACGCTCCGCCTCAATCCGGCGAAGCTCGACCCGGACAACCTGACGTTCCTCCGGATCACCGTGCCCGTAGTGCTCGCGAAGTCGGATCACCACGCCATCGATTTCCTGAAGGCGCCGCGCGCCAAGCTCGCGGACGTGAGCTGGACATCACGCCCATCGGCCGCGGAGCTCGAATCGGTTTATCCGAGCAAGCTGCTCGCGGAAGGCAAGACCGCGCATCTCGACCTGGCGTGCCAGATCCAGGTGGACGGCTCGCTCATTTGCGCCGATGGAAACATGAAACCGCCTGCGGATCCGAAGGCGCTCGAGGACTACAAGGCGTTCGTGCGCGCGGGCGTCGCAATCATGAGCCTTTACGTCTCGGGGCCGAAGCTCAAGTCGGGCGCTGCCGCGGCGGGCACGGTCATCGCGACCCCCGTCAGCTTCAAACCGGAGTAGGGCGACGGCGACCATGGCCTGGCTGCAACCCGTCACGCTGAAGAGCTCCTACGTCACGCTCGAGCCGCTCTGCCAGGCGCACGATGCGGATCTCATCGAAGCGACGAGCGACGGCCAGCTCTGGAACCTCTGGTATACCTCCGTGCCGAGCCCCGAGGAGATGAGGGGCGAGATCGACCGCCGTCTGCGCCTGCTCGCGGAAGGCACGATGTTGCCGTTCGCCGTCATCCACAACGAGACCCGCAAGGCGGTCGGCATGACGACGTATATGAATGTCGACGCCGCGCACAAGCGCGTCGAGATCGGCTCGACCTGGTATCGGCGCAGCGTGCAGCGAACGCCGCTCAACACGCACTGCAAGCTGCTGCTGCTTGCTCACGCCTTCGACACGCTCGACTGCATCGCGGTGGAGTTTCGCACTCATTTCTTCAATCGCCAGAGTCGCGCGGGCATCGAGCGCCTCGGCGCGAAGCTCGACGGGATCCTGCGCGACCACCAGCGTGCGAAAAATGGGACGCTGCGGGACACGGCGGTGTACAGCATCATTGCGGGCGAGTGGCCGACGGTACGCGCGCATCTCATGCACCAGCTGGCGAAGCCGCGGGACCCGTGAATCCGGGGGCATTGGCTTCCGGAACCGGTAGCAGTAGGCTAGGGAGCATGAGGAGTCGGGGAACAATGCAGGGAGTGGCCGCCCTCGCGCTCGCCGCGATCGGCATCCTCGCGAGCGGCGAGAGTCTCAAGACCGAGACCATCCGCTTCAATTCATTGCACCTCCTCGAAAGGCCGTCGATCGCGTGGAAGCACCTGAGCATCGAGGGCATGAAGTTCGACGTGCCTGCGATCGAGGTGGACCTCAATTGCCTCATCGACCGCCGGTCGGGCGCGCTCGAATGCGACCGCGCCGAGGGCGAATTCGCCGACGCGAACTATATCGTCGCCGCCATTCGCCGCACCCGCGCCATGCGCGTCGATACGACCGAGCTCAAGGTGGACAGCTCGGTCGCAGTCCGGACGATCGTGACCGTGACGCTCTCCAATCGCGATCGGCAGCCGCTCCAGCTTCGCAGCGCACAGAGACTCACGATGGGGGATGTCCAGTGGGCGGCGACGCCGACCGCGGCGGACCTCGCGGCGGTTTATCCGAGCGATCTGCTGCAGCAGGGCGTGACGGCAACGGTGCCGCTCCTCTGCCAGATCGAGGCCGATCAGTCCGTCCTCTGTGACGCGGTCGATGCCAGCCCGTCGGGCGACAACGCGTCGCGAGACCGGTCGCAGAAGTTCTCGTTTGCCGGCAAGGCGCTGATGACTCGCTACATCGCGACACCGACACTGAAGTCGGGCGCGCCGTCGGCCGGCGCCGTGATCGCCACCCAGGTCGTCTTCAAGCCCCAGGACTGATGCCGCCGCGGGTCGGTCGCGCGATGAACTCACCTCGACTCTCGCCTCACCTCTCGGGGTTGCGTTGCTTCGCGTGCGACACCGCGCACGATCCGCGAACGCTCCTCACGGTCTGCACTCGATGTGGGCTGCCGCTGCGCGTCGACTACGACGTAGCCGCCATCAAGCTCACGCTGCGCGATCTCGCCGGCCGGCCGGCGACGCTTTGGCGATACCGCGAGCTGCTGCCCATCGAGGAGGGCGCCGAGGTTTCCCTCGGCGAGGGTTTCACGCCGCTGATCGAAGTCGAGGAGCGCGTCTGGGTGAAGGACGAGGCGCGCAATCCCACGGGCTCATTCAAGGCACGCGGCATGGCGGTTGCCGTGTCGATGGCAAAGGAGCTCGGGGCGACGGCGTTGTCCGTGCCGTCTGCCGGCAACGCCGCCGGTGCGCTCGCTGCCTATGGCGCCCGAGCGGACCTGCCGGTGACCGTGGCCATGCCGCAAGACACGCCGAAGCCGTTCTTCGACGAATGCCGGCTCTATGGCGCGACGCTCCATTCGGTGCAGGGCACGATCGCGGATGCCGGCAAGTTCCTGCGCGAGCACGGCCCGCAGGGCAGCTTCGACATGTCGACGCTGCGCGAGCCGTATCGGATCGAAGGCAAGAAGACCATGGCTTATGAGCTTGTCGAGCAGCTGCTCGGCGAAGTGCCCGACGTCGTCCTGTATCCGACCGGCGGCGGCACCGGGCTCATCGGCATGTGGAAGGCCTTCGATGAAATGGAAGCGCTCGGCTGGATCGCGAAGGGGCGGCGCCCGCGTTTCGTCTCGGTGCAGATGAGCGGTTGCGCGCCGGTCGTCAAGGGGTTCAGGGACGGCGCTGAGCGCACCGAGCCGTGGCCGAATCCCGAGACCCGTGCCTATGGCTTGCGAGTGCCATCGCCCCTGGGCGGATTTCTCTGCCTGCGTGCATTGCGCGCAACCCAGGGCACGGCGATTGCGATCGAGGATCCGGAGGCCGACGCGGCAACCCAGGCGCTCGCGTCGAGCTCGGGGATCGATGTGTGCCCGGAAGGGGGCGCGGCCTGGGCGGCGCTCGCGAAATTGCGGGCGAGCGGCTTTGTCCGGTCAACGGACAGCGTGGTCGTCTTCAACACCGGCACGGGATTGAAGTACCGTTGAGCGGCCCCCTGACGATTTCGCGCCTCGCACGGCGCCAGCTGCCCGTCGATGCCGTGGCACTTGCGCGTTTTCTCATCGGCAAGATCCTGGTGCGCGAACTGTCGGCGGGTCGCCTGAGCGGACGCATCGTCGAGACGGAAGCGTACCCGGTCGGCGATTCGACGGGTTACGCCTTTCGCGGCCGCACCGAACGCAACGCGCCGCTCTTCATGAAGCGCGGCCACGCCTACATCCGGCTCATGTATGGCGCGTCGCATGGCCTGAACGTTTCCGCCGAACGCGAAGGGGTCGGCGCCGCGGTGCTGATCCGCGCGCTCGTACCGATCGACGGCATCGGACTGATGCGCCGGCGGCGTGCGGGTGCGAAACTCGAAGATCTCGCGCGCGGCCCCGGACGACTGACGGCCGCGCTCCGCATCGATCCGCGCTTCAATGCCGCGGATCTTTGCGAAAACCCCGTGCTCTGGATTGGCGCCACGCTCAAAGGGTCGCCGCGGATCGGCGTAACGACGCGTATCGGCCTCTCGCGGGGGCAGGACCGGCCGCTGCGCTTCTACGAAGTCGGGAGTCCGTTCGTGAGCGGACCGCGACGATTGCTCATGGACCCGCGCGGTCGTACTAAAGCTCGACGCGGATCCCGAGGTTGAAGGTGCGGCCGGCGAGCGGCGCCCACGCAGCGGTGATCGGATTGCCGCCCGGCCCCGGTAGCGGCCGGATGAGCGGATCGAAGTCCGTTTGACGGCGGTTCGCCACATTCAGCGCGTTCACAAACAGGGCGACCTTGCCGAAGCGCATCTCCCCGAGGACATTGATTTCGAAATAGCCGGGGCTGACAGACCGGTATGGGTTGTCATGCAGTGCCTGCTGACCCGTGTAGTCGATCTCGATGCCGAAGCGCCCGCGACTCTCGACCTCGTAGATGCCATCGAGTGAAATCGTCTCGTGCGGGATCCGGTCGGGCCGCGTTCGCGCACCGTCGCCGGCGGATTCGGTCGCGTCGATCAGGCTCCAGGCTGAAATGACATGGAGGGATCCGCGCGTGTAGCCGACCAGGACTTCGGCGCCCGGCGCGCGCCACGGCCCGGCGGCGTTGATGACCTCGATACGATCGCCCGTGATCGCGCGGGTCGCGAGCGGGTCGCGCACTTCGGAGTAGAAGACGCTGGCGTTGACGTCCCAGCCCTCATCCGACCACTTGGCGTCGATGGCTGCCGTTCTCGCGCGCTCGGGCCGCAAGCCCGCGAGCGGCGCGACCACGCCGAGTCCCGTCTCCTCGACGTCATCGACGAACGGCGTCGGCGCGGCGAAGCCGCCGGCGATGGAGGCACGCAGGCTCCATTCACTTCCAGGTCGACGCAGCAACGCCGATAGTCGCGGGCTGAAGAAGCTGCCGACTGAACCCAGCGCGTCCAGACGTGCGCTCGCCGCCAAAGTCATCCAGGCATTCGCACGGAATTCGTCCTGTGCGAACGCTGCGGCGCCGGCATGCCGGTAACTGACGCCCGGCACCGAATGCGCGTCGAGGTCGTCGCGCGATGCTGCGAGCCCGATCACCCATCGATGACCGGCGTGATCGCCGTTGGCGGTTGCTTCGGCAAGTGCCGTGCGCCGGGTGGACGGGGTCGGCGATCCGCCGAAAGTGCGATCCTGCTGGTCGGAAGTCAGCGAGACTCGCACGCTCAACGAAGCCTGGTCGTTGATCGGTGATTGCAGCAGCGCTCCGATATCGTAGCGCCGGGTTTCGAGCGCTTCGTCGAAGCTTGCGCCGCCGGGTAGGGTACGCCCCGGAGACGTGCCGCCCTCGCGGTGTTCATCGGTGACGCCAGCGGTCAGGAAGAGCGAGCGGCTGCCGCTGCCGTGCCACCACAGTCGCGGCCGCAGCGTGACTCGATGAAAGGAGGCGATGTCCAGCCAGCCATCATCGTCGACATCCTGTGGCGACTGATGATGGGCGCCTGCCGTCAACGTTCCGCCCCAGCGCCCGTCGCCGCGGCCCGTGAGAAAGGCGACGATGTCTTGACCGCCGCGTGAAGTTGCATTGGCGATGAGCGCCGGTTCGGCATCCGGTGTCTGCGAGATCAGGTTGAGGACGCCTCCGAGGCCCGAATTGCCGTAGAGTGCGGAGACGGATCCCTTGATCACTTCGGCGCGCGCGAGGTCCAGCGGCGGTGTCTGCAGCAGGCTGAATGCATCCGGCTCGACGCCAAGCAGCGGAAGCCCGTCGGCCAGCACCAGAGTGTCCCGTTCGGGGAATCCGCGCAGTCGCATGCCAGCTCCGCTCAAGCCCGCTGCCGACGTCTGCACGCGAATCCCGGGAAGCTCCTTGAGCAGTGCGGTCACCGCACCGGGTTGTATCGTCGAGTTTTCCTCGATTTCCCCGGCGGGCACCGCCTCGACCCGGAGCGGTTGGTCGCGGATCATGCCCGGCGAGCGGGTCGCGTTGACCACGATGGTATCGAGCTCACTGTCATCGTCGGGGTCCGCGGCGGGTGCCGGCAAGGACATCGAGGACAGGAGTGTCAACAGGGCAATGTGGGCGCGCGTAAACATGACGAACTGCCATGACCATGCAGACACGGACAGGGTTCCGCGCCGCAGGACCTGGTCTGCGCCTTTGCGAGCCGGACCCACCCGCTCAATGCAGAATCTTCTCGTCGACGTAAATCGCCGTCGAAGCCGCGGCGTCCGACGTAACGACACCGCGGTACATGCCAACCGTGTTCATCGCGTAGGCGATGTGACCGGCGCCGTCCATCGCGATGAGGCCGCCGTCGCCGCCGATGCCGCCAATGCTCGCGATCGTCGCATCCGACGCCGACTGCACGCTCTCGCCCTTCCACGCGATGCGGTCGCAGACCTGGCGGGCAGCGCTCATCCGGATGAAATACTCGCCGGTCCCGGTTGCAGAAACGGCGCAAATGCCGTCGGCTGCGTAGGTGCCGGCCCCGATGATCGGTGAGTCGCCGACGCGACCCCAGCGCTTGCCCGTGGTGCCGCCCGTCGAGGTGCCTGCGGCGAGATGGCCGCTTTCATCGAGTGCCACCGCGCCGATCGTTCCGTAGCGGTGGGTCTTGTCGATGGCGGCGGCCTGGTCCTTGCGCCATGCCTCGAGTTCCTTCCAGCGCCGCTCGGTCCGGAAATATGACGGGTCAACTTGCTCCAGGTTCTGCTCCCTGGAGAACTGGTCCGCGCCGCTGCCTGCCAGCATGACGTGCGGCGAATGTTCCATCACGGCCCGAGCGAGGCTGATGGGATTCTTCGTGCGCGTGACGCCCGACACCGCGCCGGCCTTGCGCGTGCTGCCGTCCATGATGGAAGCGTCGAGTTCGATGCGGCCGTCGGCCGTAAAAACCGCACCTTTGCCGGCGTTGAAGAGCGGATCGTCCTCGAGCACGCGCAGCGTTGCCTCGACGGCGTCGAGGCCGGAGCCGCCGTTGCGCAGGATTGTCGCGCCGGCCTCGAGCGCGGCGTCGAGCGCCGCGCGATAGGCGGCATCCTGCGCGGGCGTGAGGTCGCTGCGCTCGATGACGCCGGCACCGCCGTGGATGGCGAGCGCCCAATGTTTCGGCGCCGGCTGCGTCGCAAGGTTCTGCACGCCGGCGAGCGTCGCGAGCGCAGCCTCGTCGAACCGGCCGTCCACGACATTGAGCGAGAACCGCGAGACCGGGCGGCTCACCTCGAAGGTCTTGAGGTCGAGCGCGCTGTCGGGACCGATCAGCGTGACCGGGATGTCGCGGAAATTGAACGGGCCGCGCGTCAGCCCGTCCGGTTCGCGCATCGGGCGGATCAGCCAGGCATAGCCGTTGACGCGCGTGTAGAAGCGGCCGATGCCACTCGCATCGATGCAGAGCGCCGAACTCTCATCGACCCCGATTCCGGTGATCGCCGGGTTCTTCTCCTCGTGCGCGAGCCGCGCGATCATGACGATGAGCCGGCCCTGCCGCTCGCGCGCGGCGAAATGCGTGTCCGTGATGACGTTCGCCAGATAGGGGAGGTGCAGAAAGTCGCGCACCAGCGTGACGGCGCTGCCGAGCGGATGCTTGAGAGCGACCGTCGACTTGAGGCTTCCACCGTCCATCGCGCCGTAGCTGTAAGCGCCGAGGATCGCGAGTCCCGCGCTCGTCCCGCCGATGGGCTTGCCCGCTCGCACGTGCGCGTCGAGGAGTTCGTTGAGCGGCGTGCCTTTCCAGAAGCGCACATACCTCGATTGATCGCCGCCGCCGAGAAAGATGCCGTCGGCATGGCGCACGATGTCGAGCACCTTCGGATCGCTCGCGGCGCTGCGGTCGGAGAAAACGATCGTTTCGACGGAGGTTGCGCCGCCAATTTCCGCGAGGAAGCCGTTCTGCAGGTCGTCCGCGTATGACGCGCGCAGGAAGACAATATGCCCGTGGCCGGCCTGCTCGACGAACCAGTGAAAAGCCGGCGCGGCCCACTCGCCGCCGCCCATCAGCATCATACCGGGCGCTGTCTTGCCGGGTGTCGGGGCGGTGAGGTTGCCCGCGTGATAATAGGCATAGGGTGGCGCGCTCTTGCCATCGGCCGCGAAGCCGACGAAGGCGAGCGCGACACAAGCGACGAGTCGCTGAAAGTTCGACATTCGCGGATTTCTCCCGGGCTCGATACGGCGAACGATTGTCAGGCGGCCGATATTATGCACAAGCAGGTCGACGAAAGTGGGAGTGCTGTGGCAGTGCCAATAGCGCCTATCAATCCGGCGCCTTTCGCATGAGAATTAAGGGGAAGGGGGAATTCATCCATGCCTCGTGTCAGGTTCCTGCTCTCGTTCGTCATATTGGCAGTACCGGCTGCCTTGACTGCTGCGACACCCGCGCCCGAGGCCGGTGCGCGGCGTGCGGTGACCCTCGATGACACGACGCGCGTGCTACGGCCGAGCGACCCCAGGCTCTCTCCGGATGGGCGTTGGGTTGCCTACGAAGTTGAGGATCAGATCTACGTCGCCGCCGCGCAAAGGGGTGCTCCGCGCGCTGTCACCGCGGAGGGCACGAAGGCCTCCGATCCGCAGTGGTCGCGCGACGGGCACTCACTCTTCTTCCTGTCGGACCGCGGGGACAAGAAATGGCAAGTGTGGAAACTGCCGATCGCTACCTTCGGTGAGGCTGAGCCCATCACCTCAGTGGATCGCGGCATCGACAAACTCAATCTCTCGCCGGATGAGTCACGACTGCTGCTGACCGTACGAGGCAATACCGGACAGAAGCCCGACGATTCCGCCAAGGCGCCGCCGGGGGAGAAGCCGAAGCCCGCCCCGTGGGTGATTACGCGGCTGCAGATGAAGCAGGACGCGGAGGACGGCTACCTCGTCAGCGATCGCGCCGAACACATTTATGTCTACGACAGTGCGTCGAAGAACCTGCGCCAGATCACCTCGGGTGAATACTCCGAATCCGAACCCGCGTGGTCGCCGGATGGCACCCGCGTGGTCTTCGTGAGCAATCGCGAGAAGGAGCCCGATGCGACTTACCGCTCCGACCTCTGGCTGGTCGATGCCGGTAACACCGATCGCGGCAAAACCCTTCAGCGTCTGACGGATGACGAGCAGACGAAGGACTCGCCGGTCTTCAGCCCGGATGGCAAGACCATCGCCTACATCACGACGGAAGACGGGGTCTACGCCTTGCAGCAGATTGCCGTGATTCCTGCGAGCGGGGGTTCGCCGCGGATCCTGACGCTGGGCCTCGAGCGGTGGATCACGAGTTTCCGCTTCTCGCCCGACAGTGAATGGATCTATTTTCTCTACGAGAATCACGGCGGCACTCACCTTGGCCGCGTGCGGGTGCGCGACGGCAAGCTCGAGCGCCTGCTGGAAGGTGAACGAGCGATTTCGGCGATGGATGTCGCTGCCAACGGCACGGTGGCCGCGCGCATCGAGAACTTGAACGATCCGCCGGAGATCTACTCGTTCGCCCACGGCAAGCTCACGCGACTGTCGGCTATCAACGATGCCTTGCTGCGCGAGGTCGCCATCGGCAACAAGGAAAAGGTGGAGTTCAAGAGTCCGGACGGCACATCGGTGGAAGCCTTCGTGACCAAGCCGCCCGGCTTCGACGCCGCCCGCAAGTACCCGACGATTCTGCACATCCATGGCGGTCCCGTCAGCCAGTTCACCTACGGATTCGATGCCGAATTCCAGTACCTCGCGGCCAGCGGCTACGTGATCGTCGAACCCAATCCGCGCGGCTCCACCGGTCGCGACCAGGCCTTCATTCGCGCGATCTACCGGACCTGGGGAATGAAGGACTACGACGATGTCATCGCCGCCGTCGATCACGTGATCAAGCTTGGGATTGCGGACCCCGAGCGACTGGGCGTGACGGGATATTCCTACGGTGGCTACATGACCAACACGGTGATCACGCGCACGACGCGTTTCAAGGCGGCCGTTTCCGGTGCAGGGCACAGCCTCCTCATCGCCAACTACGGACACGATATTTACCAGAAGTGGTACAACTGGGAGCTCGGTACGCCGTGGGAAAATCCCGAGCTCTACGCGCGGTTGTCGCCGCTGTTGCAGGCGACCAAAGTTGAGACGCCGACCCTCTTCATGGGCGGCCGCGACGACTGGAACGTACCCGTGTTGAATGCGGAGCTCTTCTATGAGGTACTCCGCAAGCGCGGCATCGAGACGCAGCTCGTCGTCTATCCCGGTTTCCACCACACCGATTGGTCTCAAGAATCCGATAAGGACTACCTGCTCAGACTTCGCGAGTGGTTCGATCACTATCTCCACGTCGGACCGGCGCAGGTGGCAATCCATTGAGATCCGCCCGGCCACCGGAAAGCAGCATCACCGCTGCGCTCGGGGCGCTCGCAGCCGGCGATGCGCGGCGCGCAGAGTCCGTCTCCCGCGCAAGCCTGGTTGAGGATCCGAATTCCGTGGACCACCTGCGCCTCCTCGGCCGCGCGTTGACGATGCAGTCGCGGCTTGCGGAGGCTGAGCAATCGTTGCGCCAAGCGCTGGCGCTGCGGCCGGAATTTGCGCCCCTGCACGAAGACCTCGGAGGCATCCAGTCGAGGCAACGACGCCTCGAGGAAGCCGTTGCGAGTTTTGAGACCGCGCTGCGACTCGATCCCCGCCTGCCGCTCGCCCGCAAGTCGCTGGGCCGGTCGCTTGCGGAGCTTGGACGCGGCGACGAGGCGGACGCGACGCTCCAGTCATGGCTCGAGCAGGATCCTCAGCGGCTGAACGTCGCGGTCGCGCTCGATCACCTCAAGGCCGGGCGCAAGGACGAGGCCATTTCGACGCTGCGCAAGGAGCTCAGGGAGCATCCCGAAAACGTGGATGCATTGCACACGCTGGCGCAGGCGTATTGGGGCGACGAGAAACGGTTATCAGACACCGAAGCGCTGCTTCGCAGGGCAACGGAGCTCGCGCCCGGGCTCGTGCCGGCCTGGATCCTGCTTGGCATGCTGCTGCACGGGGCCGACCGTTCCGAGGAGGCCATCCAGTGCTACCGGCGCGTCATCGACATCGAGCCCGATAGTGCCGCGGCGTGGTCGGGGCTCGGCGCGGACTACGCGCAGATCGGCGACATGGAGCAAAGCGTCGCCGCCTACGCGCGCTCCATCGCGCTGCAACCCGGCGTGCCCGGCATTCACATGAGCCATGCGCACGCGCTGAAATCCCTGGGACGTCAGCCGGAGGCGCTCCGCGAATATCGGGCGGCCATCGCGCAGAAGCCGGACTTCGGCGAAGTGTATTGGAGCATGGCCAATCTCAAGGTCTTCCGCTTCGAGCCCGGGGAAGTCGCTGCCATGGAAGAGCAGGTGAAGCGCGAGGACTTGAGCCCGAGCGCCGACGTGCATTTCAGGTTCGCGTTGGGCAAAGCCTGCGAGGACGCCGGCGATTACGATCGCGCGTGGGAGTTCTATCACACGGGCAATCAGCGGCAGCGGCCGCTCGTGTCCTACGATCCCGTGGGATTCGAGGTTCGCCAGGAGGAAATCGCGGAAGTCTTCAGCCGCGGGTTTCTTGACGAAAAGGGCGGGCAGGGCTTCGAGTCGGACGCTCCCATTTTCATCGTGGGCTTGCCGCGGTCCGGCTCGACGCTCATCGAGCAGATACTCGCAAGCCACAGCCAGGTGGAAGGCACGCTGGAGCTCCCGACGCTCGGCGAAATCGCGGTGTCGGTTGGACGGTACCTGCGTGGCCGCACGGAATATCCCGAAGCCGTGCGCGAGCTGACGGGACGTGACTTTCGCGCCTACGGAAAGGAATACATCGATCAGACGAAGACCTACCGCACGACCGGCAAGCCGTGCTTCACCGACAAGCTGCCCAACAACTTCTCGCACATCGGCTTCGCGCACCTGATCCTGCCCCATGCGAAGATCATCAACGCGCGGCGACATCCGCTCGACAGCATCCTCGGGAGCTACAAGCAGCTCTTCGGCAAAGGGCAGCACTTCACCTACGACATGGTCGAGCTGGCGCTCTACTACCGCCAATACCACGAGCTCATGCGACATTGGCACCGTGTACTGCCTGGCAAGGTGCTCGATGTGCATTACGAGGAGACGGTCGGAGATCTCGAGTCGCAGGTGCGGCGCATCCTCGAGCACTGCGGCCTCCCGTTCGAAGACGCCTGCCTGCGATTCCACGAGAGCACTCGCGCCGTGCGGACGGCGAGCTCCGAGCAGGTCCGCCAGCCGCTTTACACGCGCGCGCTCGGCACCTGGCGGCGCTACGCCAAGCACCTTCAGCCGTGGCAGGAAGAACTCGCCGACATCATCGCGGAGCTGCCCGAGAGCGTGCGCAACGCCGGACTGTAGTTCATTGGAAAAAGCCGCCCATGGCGCTTTTTCAGTTCATTCGAAAGGCCAGACCTCGAGGCCGTGGATGGCATTCCTGAGGTCCATCGTCAGGTTCACCGAGAGCACGCGCTCGTTTTTCGCGAGGTCGTAGATCGAGACGGTTGACGGCGACGAGCCGCCCGCCACCACGCTGTCCGAAAGCACGGCGAGCCCGCGCGCAAAGCCCTGGCGCGCGATCTTGCTGTCATCGAAATCGCGGTACTGAAGCAGGTCGTCGGCGTAGCGCGGCACGCTGAGCGCCCGGTCTTCCGTGCCCGCGCCGCGCCCGACATATCGCAGGACGTCCGCCTCGGTGTCGTTGAACAACACGCCGTCTCGGAAGGGTCTCGCATTGTGGGTGCCCGGCGGCAGTTCCACCGCCATCTGGATCTGGTTGCCGTTGTAGAGCAGCATCCCGCCGGTCCTCAAGCCCGACAGGTACATGCCGCCTCGCGCGCACTGCACGTTATTGAGGTGCAGCTTGTTGAGCATGAGCGGGCCGTCATCCTTCGACGGGTCGTAGGCGCGCCAGCGGAACCGAAAGAGCTCGGTCTCCACGTGCATCGCCCAGGCAAACGCCTTCTTGTCGAGGTCGAACGCGAGGATGCTGTCGTAACCGGTCGAGGTCAGGTAGAGGGTCCGTTCCCAGACCGCGATCTCGTGACAATGCTTGAGATAGGCATTGCGCCAGGAACCGATCGGGCGGAAATCCGGCGTGTAGGCGAAGAGCTCGTCACTCGCGGCGATGTAGACGACGTCGCCGTCGAAGGCGATGCCGCGCAGGCCCCGGTCCCAGCCGCGACCCTGCCAATCGATGTTCGCGGAATTCCAGTCGACGGCCTGGCGAATCTCGCGCTGGTCGAGGTCGATCACGTAGACGCCGCCATGGCTTTCGCCCTGGTGGCTACCGCGCACGACGGAGGTCGTAACGACCTTCAAGGAATGCCCAGCCTCAATCGGCTGAGGTCACCACTTCTTGGTGAACGACAGGTAGAGGCTGCGCGGCCGCTCGAGACTTCTCAGGTATCTCCAGCGAGAGTCTCCGAAGAATTCGCCGTCCCCTGCGCCGCTCAAGTAGTTGTATCCCTTGTCGTCGAAGAGGTTGCGGACGATCAACGCCGTTTCCCAGCCTTTGTCGCTGGTGAAGCCGAACTGCAGCTGCCCCGACTTATACGGAGGCGTCAGCAGCTCGCGATTGTTATCCTGGATGGCCGTGATGCTGTCCCAGGTCTCGCCCTGATAGCTGTAGGAGAAACGCGTCCAGAATTCCCCGGAGGCCACATGGGGAAAGCGGTAGTCGACCGACGCCCAGTACTTTTCCTTCGGCGACACCGGCAGGGGCAGGCCTTTCGCGATGTAGACGTCGGTGGAGTTCGGGACGAGCGTGTCTTCCGTGAACTTCGGGTCCGCGAGGAAAACGCTCCAGCTGAAACTCAGCGGCTTCGTGGGATGCCACGTCCCGCTCAACTCGATGCCTTTCTGCTCGGCTTTGCCGCCGTTGATGTTGCCTTCGATCCACCATGCGCCGACGTCGGAGTCGCTGGTACTGTCGAAGTGAAGCTGGATGTCTTTCCACTTCATGAGGAAGACTGACACATTCAGCTGCAGCGTGTGGTTGAGCCACTCGCTCTTGAGGCCCGCCTCGTAGTTCGAAAGCGTGTCCGGGCCGTACTGGGCCGGCACTTCGCCGGTCGACGCCGCCCGCGGCGAATTGTCGCCGCCGAGCCGGAAACCCTCGCTATAGAGTCCGTAGAGCATGACGTCTTTGTTGAAGTGGTACTGGATCGCGGCTTTGAACGTCATGTCGTTGTCGACGCCCGTGCTGTGCAAGCCGGTCGCGTCGGGATCGCTCTGGGCCGGCAGGCCGAAGGGGACGTTGTAAATGTCCGTCAGATCGCGGTTGTACTCGAACCAGCGCGCGCCGCCGGTGATCGTCCAATGGTCGGTCAGTTCATAGCTCGTCTCGCCGAAGAAGGCGATCTGCTTCACCTCGTTCTTGTACTTGTTGTAATAGTAGTAGTCGGTCGGAGCGAGCGGGCACGCAACGGCAAATCCCTGACCGGCCAAGTCGCACGCGTTGACATTCGCTTGAGCCCAGGCATTCGTGGTCTCGAGCCCCGGCTGCTTCGCGCCGTATTCCCACCAGTCGTACACGTCTTCGTAGAAGGCGCCCGCCATCCACTGCAACTTGCTGTCGCCCTGGGAGGTCAGGCGGGCTTCGTAATCCCAGCGCCACTGCTTCTGCCAGTTGAAGGTCGTCGAATGGAGCGTCCCGGTGTCGTAGAGCGCGTAAGCGGCCGGGTAGGAGCCTGACGTGTAATAGGCCGAACGCCACTGCGCGTAATTCGTATTGTCCCACTCGTAGTTGACCTTGCGGTCGAAATACGATGTGGTCAGCGAAAGCTCGGCGAAGCCGAGATCGCCCTTCAGCGTCGCCGCTGTGGTGTACCACTTGTCATTGCGATACTCGTCGAAGAAGCGCGTGAGCTTGTTGTCGCCGAGCGCAGGGTCCGTTTCCCACGAGCCATCCGCATCGCTGCGCTGGTAGATACCGGTCAGCAGCAGGTTCCATTTATCATTGATCGTCCAGAGACCCTCGAGCCGGCCGCCCTTGGTGGTGTAGATGTTCTGGTCTTTCTTCGCGATGTCCGCGTTGGTCGTCTCGCCCATCAACGTGGGCCCGACGACGTTGTCGACGTAGCCGCCTTCCTGCGCCCAGTACCCGACGGCCCGAAGCGCGAAACTGTCGTTGACGGGCAGGTTGACCCAGCCGCTCAAGTCGTAACTCTCATTGCCGCCGTGAGTCGAGCCCACTTCGAGGTCGACCTGGCTCGAAAAGCCCTTGGTATCCGGCTTGTTCGTGACGTAGCGGATGGTGCCCGCCTGGGAGCTGGAGCCGAAGATCGTGCCCTGCGGCCCGGGGAGGGACTCGACGCGTTCAATGTCGATGAGCCGCACGTCCGCTTGCTGCGAGATCGACGTCATGGGCTGCTCGTCGAGATAGACGGAGACCTGGCTGTCGATGCGGTATTCCGAGGACGTCGTCGCGATGCCTCGCATCACGATGGTATTGCGTCCTGGCGTGCTGCTGATGATGTTGGCGGAGGGCAGGACGGCCGCGAGGTCGTAAAGGTTGGTCAGTGCCTGCTTTTCGATGAATTCCGTCGAGAGCGCGGTGATGCTCTGCGGCACTTCCTGCACGTTGAGCGAACGGCGCGTCGCCGTGACCATGATCTCTTCGATGACATCGTCGTTCGACGTCGTCGCGGCGTAGGTAGCCGCCGGATAGAGCACGGCCGCAATCGCCACCGCGAGCGGCGACTTTGCCAGCAGCGACACGGCGCTCAGCCGCGAGGGTCCACGGCCACGGCCGGGTGACACTGACACACACGGGTGGTGCTTGCTCATCGGGCTCCCTCGCATTATGTGCTCACGCTGCTTCGAGTTGTGCGCGCGCGTGAGCTGGTTTGCATGCAAGGCTATATCATGACCGGCGAAATTCCAACCCGCGAGCCTGCGTCATGCGACGAGTTCAGGTGCTGCTGCCGGCCCTGCTGAGCGTGCTAATCACGGGGCAGTGCCCAGCTGACACGGTCGGCCGCGATTCGGATGCGGCCGCGTCCGCGAAGGTCGATGCGCTTTTCGCCAGATTCACGCGCGGCGTGCAGCCCGGAGCGGGCGTGCTCGTGGTCGAGAACGGCCGGATCGTGCACGAGGCGACTTACGGTTACGCAGACCTCGAGCGGCGCATCCCGTTGAGCGTCGACGCGACGTTTCGCCTCGATTCCGTCTCGAAGCAGTTCACCGCCATGGCGATCATGCTGCTCAAGGAGGAGGGACGCCTGGCGTACGATGACCCCATCAGCAAGTATCTGCCCGAGCTGTCGGTTTATCCCGGGGTGACCATCCGCAACCTGCTGACGCACACCGGCGGCCTGCCCGACTACTACGACGAGATCGTCAAGACCAACAGCTGGCCGAGCAACGCCGATGCGCGCGTCCTGCTGGGACAAATGGCCAAGCCCGAGTTTGCGCCGGGCAGCCGCTACGAGTACAGCAATGCCGGCTACGACATGCTTGGCGAGGTCGTGGCATCGGCCTCTGGCATGCGCTTCAAGGATTTCGTCGAGCAGCGCGTCTTCGCGCCGCTCGGCATGACCCATTCGCTGATCCACGACACGACGCGACCCACCGTGCCGCGACGCGTGCTGGGCTACGACAAGGACGGCAAGGGCTTCAAGCTCGACGATGAGCATCCGCTCAACGGCATCATCGGCGCCGGCGGAGTGTTTACGACACTTGACGACCTGTACCTGTGGGACCAGGCGCTCTATGGCGAAAAACTCGTCAAGCACGCCACCCTCGACGAGGCGTTCACCGGCAATGTGCTGAACGACGGCAAGCGAACCGATTACGGCTTCGGCTGGCGGATCAGCGAGTATCACCACACGCGCCGTATTTCCCACGGCGGCTCATGGGTCGGCTTTCGCAGTCACATCGCGCGCCATCCGGACATCGGGCTCACGATCGTGATCCTCGCCAATCGGGGTGACGTCGAGCCAGACCGCTACGTCGATCGGATTACCGACATCTACATGGCGCGCTGAAGCGGCGCTGCTACTCCATGTCGGGATAGGGACCGACGCCGCCTTCCGCGATGAAGCGGTCGATGCGCGCTTCGAGCACGGGCAGCGGCACCGATCCGAGTTCGAGCACCGTGTCGTGGAAGGCGCGGATGTTGAACTTCGCGCCGAGGGCGGCTTCCGCTTTCGCACGTGACTTCACGATCGCCATTTCGCCCAGATAATAAGAGAGCGCCTGGCCGGGCCAGGCGATGTAGCGGTCGACTTCCGTTTCGATCTCGTGCTCGGGCAGCGCCGTGTAGTCCTTGAGGTACTGGTTCGCCTGCTCGCGGGTCCAGTGCTGGGAATGCACGCCCGTGTCGACGACGAGCCGCGCCGCGCGCCACATCTGGTAGCTCAGCATGCCGAAGCGTTCGTAAGGCGTTTCATACATGCCCATCTCGGTGCCGAGCTTCTCGCAATAGAGCGCCCAGCCCTCGCCGAAGGCGGAGATGTAGACGTGCTGGCGGAATTCCGGCTGGTCCTTGTGTTCCATCGCGATCGGCATCTGGAACGCGTGGCCGGGTGCGGACTCGTGCAGCGTCAGCGCCGGCAGGCTGTAGAGCGGCCGCGCCGGCAGGTTGTAGGTATTGACGAGGTAGATGCCCGGCCCGCCGCGGCCCGCCGTGTAGAACGGCGCGAGATCGTCCGGCACCGGCTTGATGGCGAAGCGCATGCGCGGCAGGTAGCCGAAGTATTGCGACGCCTTGGCGTCGAACTTCTTCGCGATCCACGAGGCGCGCATCAGGAGCTCGTCCGGCGTCTTCGCGTAGAACTGCGGATCGGTGCGCAGGAACTTGAGGAAGGCCGGGAAATCGCCGGTGAAGCCCGTCTCCTTCATGACGCCGAGCATTTCCGCATGCAGGCGCGCGACCTCGGCTTCGCCGATGGCGTGAATCTCCGCCGGGTCCTTGTCGAGGGTCGTGAACTCCAGGATCTTCGAGCGATAGAACGCCTTGCCGTCCGGCATGTCCTCGGCGGCCAGCGATTTGCGCGCGCCGGGCACGTATTCATTGCGCCAGAACGCCAGCAGCTCGCGGTACGCGGGTTGCACGACGTCGCGGATCGTCGTCACCGCTTGCGCGCGCAGGCGCGCCTGGTCCGCGGGCAGGATACCCGGCATGTCCTTGAACGGCGTGTAGTAGACGTTGTTCTCCGGTGTCGAATCGGTGATCGCCGTGATGGAAGCGTCCCGTCCCTGCAACGTGATCTGCGGCGGCGTGAAGCCGCGCTTCAGGCCCACGCGCATCTGCGCCATCTGCTCGCGGAAGTAGCGCGGCACGTCGTTCAGCTGCCTGATCCAGTTCCCGTAGTCCGTGATGGAGCGGTAGGGGCGGCGTGCGGTATAGCCGATGTCGGTCCAGAAGGTCGTGTCGGCATTCGCCGGCATCTCGAAGTCTCGGAATGTCTGGCTCGCGATGAGCACCTCGATCTGCGGCACGTAGATGTCGTAGTTGACCTGGTTGTCCGCCGAGAGCTGGGCGCGGCTCACGCCATCGAGCTGCTTGCGCACGTTCAGCCAGTAGCCGAGCCGCATGTCCTGGGTCGCGGTGTCGACCTTGGGCAGGTGGTCTTCGATGCCGCGCTGGCTGTCTTCATCGTCGGCGAACTGCTCCTCGCGCCATTTCCATTCCGTCTGGTGGATCTTCTCGAAGCGCGCGTCGGCGCCCGTCGCTTCGGCCGCGACCCCCGGAGCGGCAAGGCAGGCCGCAGAGACAACAGCGGCCGTGAGGCCCCGGAAGAGCTTGGCAAGCATGGTGGATTCTCTTTCTTATTGAGGAAGGTCGAAGGCGAGCACTTCGGCGGCTCGTCCCCGGGAAATCGTGACGGCGGAGGTCTCCGTGAGTTTCAGCGCATCGCCGGTGGCGAGCGGCGTTCCGTTGACATCGATCGAGCCGCGCGCAACGTGCACGTAGCCACGACGGCCGGCCGCCAGTGCGAGAGATGCCTGCTCTTCGCCGTGGAACAGCCCTGCGTAAACACGCGCGTCCTGATGAATGGTCACCGAACCGTCGGCGGCGTCGGCCGAGGCGATGAGACGCAGCCGGCCGCGCTTCTCGCGCTCGTCGAAATGTTTCTGTTCGTAGCTTGCGGGAATCCCGAGCACGGCGGGCTTGATCCAGATCTGCAGGAAATGGACGCCGGTATCCTTCGACTGGTTGAACTCGCTGTGCGTGACGCCGCGGCCGGCGCTCATGCGCTGCACGTCGCCGGGGCGGATCACCGAGCCCGTACCGATCGAATCCTTGTGGGCAAGTTCTCCCTCGAGGACGTAGGAGAGGATCTCCATGTCCTGGTGACTATGCGTCGCAAAACCCGCGCCCGCGATCACGCGATCTTCGTTGATGACGCGGAGCGGTCCGAAGTCGACGTGCTTCGGATCGTAGTAGCTCGAGAAGGAAAACGAATGATACGAATCGAGCCAGCCGTGATTGACGTGGCCCCGCTCGCCGCTGCGCCGCAATTCGAGCATCCGCGACCTCCTTGACAGTCAGAAAATGGGGACATTCCTGATTTCCGTCATTCCTCGGATCGGCGGGAAATCAGGAATGTCCCCATTTTCTGGTAGCTTAGACGACCGGAACGGTTTTCTGGAGCCCTTTCGATGAACGCCGAACTGAGTGCGCCGAGCCGTGAAAAGCTGCTGCACACCCTCTACGAGGCCGCCGAGCTGGAGCACAACCTCATGTGCACCTACCTCTACGCGGCCTTCAGCCTGAAGGCGGGCGCGGGGGAGGGACTGTCAGCGGAGGAAAGCGCGGCGGTCGCCGGCTGGCGGCGGGTCATTCTCGACGTGGCGATCGATGAGATGGGTCATCTCGCGGCCGTCTGGAACATCACGGCGGCCCTCGGCGGGTCGCCCCGTTTCGGCCGCGGCAATTTTCCACTCGACCCCGGTGCCTTGCCGGCAAGCGTCGTGGTGAAACTCGCGCCCTTCAACGAGGCGGTGCTGCAACATTTCATTCATCTCGAGCGGCCGCTGGGCTCGAGCGAGCCGGATGGCGAGGGCTATGCACCGGAGTTCCTCTTCAAGCGCCAGGCAGCGAAGCCGCGGCTGACCCCGATGGGGCTCGACTATGAAACGGTCGGCGCGTTCTACGAAACGATGGGCCAAAAGCTCAGGGAGTTCGTCGAGCGTCACGGCGAGGATGCCGCGTTCTGCGGCGACCCCGCCCTGCAGCTTTCGACCGCCGAGACCAGCCTCATGGGCGCGAAGCCCGTCATCTGCCTGAAGACGGCGCTCGCCGCTTTCACGTCGATCATCCTGCAGGGCGAGGGTGCCCCGGCGGATGCCGAGGGCTCGCACTTCCAGCGCTTCATCGCCATTCGCAAGCAGCTGGCGGCCCTCAAGCAGCGCAATCCGGCCTTCGAGCCCGCGTTTCCCGCGGCGGTGAATCCGGTGCAGCGCACGCCGATGCGCGCGACGGGCCGCGTCTGGATCGAAAATGAGACGGCGGCGGCCACCGTGGACGTCGCCAACACCGGCTACGCGCTGATGCTGCGGCTCATCGCCTACTCGTACCTCGTGCCCCGACCGTCGCCGGAGAAGGGACTCGCCGTCGATCTTGCGCTCGGCGTCATGCGTGCGGTGACGTTCCTCGGCGAACGGGCCGCACGCCTGCCGGCCGGGCCCTCGAATCCGTCCTGCAATGCCGGCATGTCGTTCGTGGCGCTGCGCGATGCGGCACCGCTCCCGCCCGGACCGGGCGCGCGCCGCTTCTTCGTCGAACGGCTGGAGGAACTCTCGGCGGGCGCCAGGATGCTCGACACGACGGATTCGCGCTCCGCGGATGCGGCACGGATTCTGGCCGGCCTCGTCAAGCGAGCGATCCGCGGCTTCGATGCCGTGCAATCCGAGCCGGCGCCGGTAGCCAATGCGGCGCCGGCACCAGCGAATACATCCGCGCCGCCCGTGCCGACCGTCGTCGATGGCGTCGAGGAGATCGAAGGTCGCGACCTGACGCTCCTCTATGAAGGCAGGAAGTGCATTCATTCGCGCAATTGCGTCACCTGGGGCCCGAATGTCTTTCTCGCGAACGTGCAGGGGCCGTGGATCAAGCCCGACGCGATGGAGGCCGAGCGGCTTGCGGAAATCGCGCACGTGTGCCCGTCCGGGGCGATCCGCTACCGGCGCAAGGATGGGAAGCCCGAGGAAGCGGCACCGCTCGTCAACCTGATTGCGGTCCGCGAAGGCGGCCCGTATGCGGTGCGCGCCGACATCCGGCTCGACGGCAAGCCGGCCCATTTCCGCGCGACCCTCTGCCGCTGCGGCGCTTCGAAGAACAAGCCGTACTGCGATGGCTCCCATCACGACGTGAAGTTCGACGCGAGTGGCGAGCCCGCGACCCAGGAAAAACCGGAAGTGCTGGCGGTGAGAAACGGACCGCTCGCCATCGATCCGCAGCTGGACGGTCCGCTCCGGGTTTCAGGCAACCTCGAGATCACGAGCGGCACCGGCCGCATGGTCACGCGGGTGCAGCAGACCCGGCTCTGTCGGTGCGGCGGGAGCGCCAACAAGCCGTTCTGCGACGGCACGCACGCAAAGATCGGCTTCAGGTCCTGAGCGCGGCGCCGACGGCGTCGGCGAGCGTGTGCACGCCGTAGGAAACGTCGAAGAGCTTCCCGTTGATGAAAAACGTCGGGGTGGCGCGCACGCCGCTCGCCTGACCGCCGGCGATGTGCTCGCGCACCCGCTGGCGATAGATCTCATCGTCCATCTCCGCGATGAACCGCGGCATCTCGAGCTCGAGCTGCTCGGCGTAGGAGCGCAGGTGGTTCGGCTTCAGGTGCTGCTGGTTGTCGAAGAGGACGTCGTGCATCTGCCAGAACTTGCCCTGCGCCCCGGCCGATTCCGCCGCCTCGGCGGCCTGCAGCGCGTGCGGATGCACCTCTTCCAGCGGAAAGTGGCGGAACACGAAGCGCACGCGGTCCTCGAACCGCCTGAGAAGCAGCTTCACGGCGGGCGCCGCCTGCTTGCAGTTGGGACATTCGAAGTCCCCGTACTCGACGACGGTGACATGTGCATGGGCCGGACCGGCGGTGTGATCCACCTTGTTGACCGGCACGGACAGTTCGAAGGGATGATTGCGGCTCATGACGCGGCTCGCTCGACCTTGTTGCGGGATCAATCGGGTGGGGAGCGACGCTTGCGGGCCATTGTACCCACCGTCGGCACGGTGTCATGGTGCCAGGGAAGAGGATCGCTCGCCGGAAAAGTCTGATCGAGTTCTTCGTCAAGACGCGCATCGATAGCCGGTGTGGCCTCGGCCGCGGGTGCAGGGATTGCGGGCGGGTGCAATTTCGGTGCGCTCACGATGCGGTTCCGGCGGCGAGTTTCATCTGCGGACGGCGGGCGCCGGCCAGGCGCTCGACAAAGCGCGTGTGCCAGGCGTGGATGTCGTTGCGGCGCAGGATCTCGAGCATCTGCTGGTGGCGGTCGCGGCGCTCCGCGAGCGGCATGTTGAAAGCGGTTTCGATGGCATTGCCCATGGCGCGTGCATCGTAAGGGTTGACCTGCAGCGCGCCCGTCAGTTCGCGCGCCGCGCCCGCGAGTGTGGAGAGAATGAGCACACCGGGGTCCCCGGCATTCTGGGCGGCCACGAACTCCTTGGCAACCAGGTTCATGCCGTCGCGCACCGGGGTCACGATGCCGACGAGCGCCGAGCGCAGGAAGCTCATCAGCACCTCGTGCGGGAAATTCTTGTTGAGGTAGCGGATCGGCGTCCAGTCGGTGTCGGCGAACCGGCCGTTGGTGCGGCCGGCCGCCTGTTCGAGGGCCTCGCGGATGGCGGCATAGGCACGCACGTCGGAGCGCGACAGCGGCGCGATCTGCAGGAAGGTCACGCGATTCTGGTTGTCCGGATGGGTCTCGAGGAAACGCTCGTAGGCGCGGAAGCGCTCGACCAGCCCCTTGCTGTAATCGAGGCGATCGACGCCGATCATGAGCCGGCGGCCGAGGAGGCCCGCGATCATGCGCTGGTGCGCTTCGCTCGCCTGTCCCTCGCTCGCCTCGCGCTCGATGCCGTCGACGTCGACGCCGATCGGGAAGACCTCCGCGAGCACCCGCCGATCGCCTACGACAATACGCTTCGCGGCGTCGATCGCTTCGCCTCCCCACAGCGACACGATCGCCGAGCGAAACGCGAGCAGGTCATTTTCCGTCTGGAAGCCGAGCACGTCGTAAGCGAGGAGCGATTGCACGAGTTCGCCGTAGACGGGCAGCGCGCGCAGCACTTCGATGTTCGGAAACGGAATGTGCAGGAAAAACCCGATCGGCTGCTGCGCGCCCAAATCGCGCAGCTTCTGCGCGAGCGGGATGAGATGGTAGTCGTGAACCCAGATGAGGTCGTCCGGCTCGAGGAGGGTCGCAAGCTCTCGGGCGAAGCGCTGGTTCACGACCTGGTACGCGTCGTACTGCTCGTCGTGATAGTGAAAGCCGTCGAGGAAGTAGTGAAAGACCGGCCAGAGGATGCCGTTGCTGAAACCGAGGTAATAGTCCTGGTGCTCCTTCGGGCTGAGCTCGATCGTCGCGTAGGTCACGTTGTCGCGCCGGACGATCTCCGCGGGTTCGAGCGTGCCCTCGGCGATGTCGCCATTCCAGCCGAACCAGAGTCCGCCGCGCGCCTGCATCGCGGCGAGGAGCCCGACGGCGAGCCCTCCGGGAGCGGCGCCGCGGCGCGGCACGGTGACGCGGTTCGAAACGGCAACGAGGCGGCTCATGACGCTTCCTCCCAGGAGCGGCTGAGGCGCAGCGCGCTCGTGATGATGCCCACCATGCTGTAGGTCTGCGGGAAGTTGCCCCAGAGCTCGCCGCTCTTCGGCTCGATGTCCTCCGAGAGGAGGCCGAGCGGATTGCGTCGCTTCAGCAGGCGGTCGAAGTGTTCGCGCGCTTCGTCGCGCCGGCCCGTCGCCGCGAGCGCGTTCACATACCAGAAGGCGCAGACGGTGAAGGCCGACTGCGGCGGGCCGAAATCGTCCGCGTGCCGATAGCGGAACACGAGGTCGCCTTCGCGCAACTCGCGCCCGATGGCGTCGACCGTCGCGTGGAAGCGCGGGTCGTCGGCAGTCACCAGACCGAGATCGGCGAGCACCAGCGCCGTCGCGTCCAGCTGGTCGCCACCGAAGGACGTCACGAAAGCCTTGCGCCGTTCGCTCCAGGCGCGGGCGAGGATGCGCTCCCGCATCTCGTTGGCCCGCGCGCGCCAGCGGCGCCCGATTTCAGTCTCGCCGATGCGCGCGGCAAGACGTGCCAGGCGGTCGCAGCCCGCCCAGGAAATCGCCGCGGAAAACGTATGCGTGTGCTGCTCGCCGCGCAGTTCCCACGGACCGGCGTCCGGACGCTCGAACACGATGGCCGCCCGGTTGCCGAGCGATTGCAGCCGCTCGAACAGTGCCCGGTCGCCGACGCGGGTCAGCCGCTCGTCGTAGAAGAGCTGGGTGGTCGCGAGAATGACCGAGCCATAGACGTCGTGCTGGACCTGGCGTGCGGCCTGGTTGCCGACACGCACCGGGCCCATCCCGCGATATCCGGCGAGCGAGTCGACGTCGCGCTCGTCGGCATCCGCATCGCCCCGAATCGTGTAGAGCGGTTGCAGGTCGCCGTCGGCCGAGCGCGCGAGGAGATGATCGAAGTAGTGCAGGTAGGCTTCCATCGTGCGCGTGGCGCCAAGGCGATTCAGTGCCTGCAGCACGAAATAGCTGTCGCGCAGCCAGCAATATCGATAGTCCCAGTTGCGCCGGCTTTGCGGGCTCTCCGGTATCGAGGTCGTGAGCGCTGCGACCACGGCGCCGGAGTCCTCGTAGGTGCAGAGCTTCAGCGTGATCGCCGCGCGAATGACCGCTTCCTGCCAGTCGAACGAGATGGCGAGGGTGCGCACCCAGTCCTGCCAGTAGTTGCGGGTCTCCTCGAGAAAACTCCGCGCGAGCGTCGCCGGCGCTTCTTCCAGCGTTTCGTCGGGTCCCAGGATGAAGGCCACGGGATGCGTGAGCACCGCTGGCCGGTCCTCCTCGACGATGCTGAGCGAGGCATCGGTCGTGACCCGGAAGTCGAGATCGCCGGTGGCAAAGCGCAGGTGATGACTGCCGAAGTGCTTCGTCGGCGTGCGCTTGCCGTACTCGCAGGTCGGACGCAGCCGCATGCGAACGATGGGCCGGCCGGCAACCGGCTCCACGATCCGCACGAGCATCATCGGGCGAAAGACACGGCCGCGGCCGCGAAAGCGGGGACAGAAGTCCGTGATGCGGACGACTCCGCTGGCGCTGTCCGACAGGGTGGTTTCGACAATCGCGGTGTTGCGGACGTACTCCTGCTTGCACTTCGCGACATTCGCCACGTCGACGGCGAATACGCCGCTGCGGGCGGCACCGCCCTCGGCGGTGAGGAGGGCGGAGAAAACCGGATCGCCATCGAGCGCCGGCAGGCAGCACCAGACGATGCGCCCGCAGTTGTCGAGGAGTGCCGCGACCTGGCAATTGCCGATCACGGCAAGGTTCAGGTCCGGCTGCTGCGGCGTCATGACGCGGCTCCGCAGTGCTCGACGAATCGTTGCAGCCAGGAACGCACGGCATGGGGATCCGCGAGGCGCCAGTCGGCCGAGACGCGGTCGCCGACGGCGATCGCGATGCCGCCGTGGCCGCGTACGGCCTCGAAGCCATCGCAGTCCGTCGCGTCATCGCCAAGGAATACGGGGGTCCGGCCGGCAAAAGGCGCTTCCGCGAGAAAGGCCTCGATGGCGGCGGCCTTGCTGCAGGAACGCAGCTTCAGCTCGAATACGGCGTTGCCGTCGAGGAGTTCGTAGTCGGGCAACAGCGTTTGCGCGAGTCTCGACATGACGGCGCGCACCCGCGATTTCCATTGGGGTGCCGAACGGTAGTGCACGGCGAGCGCCGACCCCTTGTCTTCGATGAAGACGCCGCTCGTCGGGGGAGTGAGGGACTCGAGCATGTTGCGTGCCTCGATGAGTCGCGCGTCGGGATCCGCCGTGCGATGCCAGGCACCGCTCGCGTCGCGACGCTCGCATCCATGCACGCCGGCTGTCGGCAGGCGCAGCGGCGCGAACAGGCGATCGAGCTGCGCAACCGGCCGTCCGCTCACGAAGGCCAAGGCTCCGCGCGTGACACGCAGGGCGCCGCGCAGGAGCCGTATGAGAGTCTCGTCCACTGCGACGCCATCCGGGCGCAGCGCGAACTCGACCAGCGTTCCGTCGACGTCGAGGAAGAGGCACGCGGGCGTGGCCGGCAGCGGCGGCTCGCCCAGCCGCGGCAGCGTGGCCTCATCTGCATTGCGATCCTTCATCAACTTCGAGTATAGGGAAGCCTCGCGCGCGGTGAATGACGGGAATTCCACGGAAAACACACAATGAAAAATCTGCCATCGGCGGATGGCTGCGATCGCGTGTCGGAATAGTCCTATTCTTGGTGGCGATCCGCCGGATCGCGTACGCTCCACGCTCCAATGAGCACCGATTCCGTCAGATCGCGCCGCAGCTTCCTGCGTCTCATGGCCTCGTGCGGCGGCCTGGCGCTTGCACCGTTCGCATCGGCCGCGCCGTCGCCGCTGCTCAGGTTTCACCATACCCACACGAACGAGGACCTGGCGTTCGGGTACCGGGACGACGGCGCCTATACGGCCGAAGAGGTCGCGCAGTTCGAACACTTCCTCCGGGATTTCCGCACCGGCGAGCAGCATGCGATGGACATGCACCTGCCCGACATCCTGCACGCGGTCGCGGAACGCATCGAAAGCGGCGTCACCTTTGAAGTCATTTCAGGCTATCGCTCGCCCGCGACCAATGCGGAGCTCCATCGCAAGTCCTCGGAAGTCGCCGAGCACAGCTTGCACATGCAGGGCAAAGCGATCGACGTCCGCGTCACCGGCTATCCGACGGCGAAGCTGCGCGATCACGCGCTGGCGCTCAAGATGGGAGGCGTCGGCTACTACGCGCACTCGGACTTCGTGCATCTCGATACGGGGCGCGTTCGCAGGTGGACGGGCTGAGGGACGCCGTTACTTCGCAATGAAGCGAATGGCGGCGCCGCCACCGGGCGCGAGCTTGAGCGTCAGCCGCTCGCCACGCTTCACCGGGCGCGACTCGATGACGAGAGCGAAGCGATTCGTACGATAGTCGGCGTCGTCCGCATCGCGGTAGATTTCGGCGACATAGCGGCGAGCGGGGTCCAGAAAGTCGAGCGGCACGTCGAGGCTGCGGGCGTTCTCATCCGTCACGCTGCCGAGATACCAGTCCTCGCTCCTGCGGTCCTTGCGCACGATCGTGGCGTAGTCGCCGACCTCTCCGTTCAACACCTGCGTGTCCGCCCAGTCGGTCGGCACCTCCCGGATGAACTGGAACGGTTTCGGAAACTTCGCGTAGTTCTCCGGCAGGTCCGCCGCCATCTGCACGGGGCTGTAGAGCACGACGTAGTTGGCAAGCTGCTTGGCTTCGGTCGAGAGCATGGGCCGGCCGCCGCGCCCGACGAGGCTCAGCACGCCCGGCGTGTAATCGAAGGGACCGGCCAGCATGACCGTGAAGACGAGATTGGCCTCGTGCTCCGGCGGATTCGGCGGATCGCCCCACGCGTTGTATTCCATGCCGCGCGCGCCCTCGCGCGCCACCCAGTTCGGATACGTCCGCCGCAAGCCCGTGTCCTTGATCGGCTCGTGTGCGTCGATCGTGATGTGACGCTTCGCGGCCTCGGTCACCACTTTCAGGTGATGCCGTGCCGACACCTGGCCTTCATGCCACTCGTAGTAGATCTTGCCGTCCGCGCCCATCGCCTTCATGCCCGCGGCATCCGCGACATAGCCGGTCTTGACGCCGCGGATGCCGAGCTTCGCATCGAGATCGAGCGCGGCCTCGAGCTCGGACTCATAGTGGGCAATGTTCGCCGACGTTTCGTGATGACCGATCAAGGTGACGCCCTTCTTCTTCGCGTACGCCGCGACCGCCGGCAGGTCGAAGTCCGGGTAGGCCTGCGTGAAGCTGAAGGTCTCGCCGTTCGCGAACCAGTCGCCGTCCCAGCCGACGTTCCAGCCCTCGACCAGCACGCCGCCGAAGCCATTCTTCGCCGCGAAGTCGATGTACTGCCGGGCGTGCTCCGTGGTCGCGCCATGCTTCGGCCCCGACGCCCAGCTCCAGCTATCGAGATGCATGCCCCACCAGATGCCGACGTACTTCATCGGCTTCACCCAGGAGACGTCGCCGAGCTTGTTGGGCTCGTTGAGATTCAGGATCAGGTTCGACATGTAGAGACCGGGCGCGCTGTCCGCGATCTCGAGCGTGCGCCACGGCGTGACGAAGGGCGCCGTGCGCCGGACCTTCGGCCCCTCGGCTGCGGGGCAAAGTTCGGCTTTCAGGCGCTGGCCGGTGACCCGGCGCAACCACATCGCGGAATAGTCGACGAGCGCGGCCTCGTGAAACGCGATATGCAGGCCCGACGCCGTGCGGATCGTCATCGGCGTGTCCGCGAGGCTCAGCTCCGCGAGGGGCGTGCGGTTGTGCAATTGCTCGAGGCGGTTCCATTCGCCGGCCGTGATCCACCAGGCCGTCGCCGGCTCGACGACGTCGAATTCGGTGAGTTCCTCGCTGATGTTGACGTCGTGGAGCGCTGCCTGGTCGGGAAACTCGTAGCGCAGGCCGAGGCCATCGTCGTAGACACGGAATACCAGGTCGAGACTGCGGGCTGGCGCGACTTTCTCGGTCAGGCGCACCCGCAGTTCGTTGAAATGATTGCGGACGTAGCGCCGCTCGCCCCACGGTTGTTCCCAGGTCTCATCGACGGCGCGTGTCGCGCTCGATGTGAAGGCGAAATTGCGCTCGAGCTTCGGCGCATCGGCGAGCAGGAAGCCGAGGCGCGAGTCCCCGATCACGGGCTTGCCCCTGCGCGTGACCGAGTACGCCGGCCGGCCCTCGCCGTTCAGCGAAATACCGACCGTCAGTATGCCGCCGGGCGATGAGATTTCGGCGACCTGCGCAGCGAATGCCGGCGTGACGAACACGAGCGCGCACAGCCAGAGTGCGTCACGCAGGCGCCGCATCACGCGATCCGCTCGGCAATGAGGCCCGACCAGCGCGGGAACGTCCAGCTGGCGGCGTCGCCCACCTGCTCGACGACGCGCCACTCGCCGGCGTCGGGCGGTTGCCAGCGATGCGCCTCGCCGCCGAGATTGAAGACACAGAGCAGCTCCTCGCCGGTGCTGCGGCGTTCGAAGGCGAGGATCGTTTTTGAAGCCTCGATCACTTTCAGCTCGCCGGTCCTGAGCGCGCCGCTGCCGTGACGCAGGGCGATCAGCCGGCGCGTCAGCGCAAGCTGGGATGAGGCGTCCGCGTTTTGGCGATCGACGGCGAGTTCCAGGTGTTCCGCGCCGAGCGGCAGCCAGGGCTTCGCCGCGGAAAATCCCGCGTGCTTGACGCCTGTCAGCCACGGCATCGGCGTGCGCGCGCCATCGCGCCCGAGCGTGAGCGGCCAGTTGCTCACCGCCTCCGGATCCTTGAGGTCCTCGAAGCCGATGTGAGCCTGCGGCAGGCCGAGTTCCTCACCCTGGTAGAGGAAGATGTTTCCGCGCAGCGAAACGAGCAGCAGCATCGCAACGCGAGCGAGCGCCTGCCGGTCCGCGGGTTTCGCCCAGCGCGAGACGGCGCGCGGCGCGTCGTGATTGGAGAAGGCCCAGCTCGGCCAGCCGTCCGGCCAGGCCTCGAGCGCCGAGCGCACGAGCGCGGGCGTGAGCGCGTCCGCATACAGGAAATTGAACCCATAGGCCGTGTGCAGCCGTCGTGTCCCCTGCGTGTAGAGGTGCATCGTGGGTTCGCCATCGCGGCCGCCGATCTCGGCGACGGTGAAGCGACCGCCGTAGCGATCGGTCAGTTCGCGAATGCGCTCGAGGAACAGCGGAATGTCCGCGTGCGAAAGATTGTAGAGCGCTTGCTGGAAGTCCGCCGGGCGCGTGCGCGGCCGGCCGGTCGCGGGGGCCGGTGGATTGTCCGTGAGCGCGGGGTCGTGCATCGCGAAGTTGATGGCATCGAGCCGGAAGCCGTCGACCCCGCGGTCGAGCCAGAAGCGCGCGCAGTCGAGGAGCGCGTCCTGCACCGCCGGGTTGTGCACGTTGAGGTCCGGCTGCTCGAGGAGGAAATTGTGCAGGTAGTACTGCCTGCGACGCGCGTCCCATTGCCATGCCGGGCCGCCGAACACCGACTGCCAGTTCGACGGTGGCGAGCCGTCCGCCTTCGCATCGGCCCAGACGTACCAGTCGGCCTTCGGATTGGTGCGGTCGCCACGGCTGGCGAGGAACCACGGATGCTGATCCGAACTGTGCGAATAGATCTGGTCGATGATGACCCGCAGGCCGAGCGAATGCGCGTGCTCGACCAGCCGATCGAAGTCGACGAGCGTGCCGAAGATCGGATCGACATCGCAGTAGTCGGACACGTCGTAGCCGAAATCCTTCATCGGCGACGTGAAGAACGGCGACAGCCAGATCGCGTCCACACCGAGCGAAGCCACGTGCTCGAGGTGCGCCGTGATGCCGGGCAGGTCGCCCACGCCATCGCCATTCGAGTCCGCGAAGCTGCGCGGATAGATCTGGTAGATCGCCGCGCCCCGCCACCAGAGCGCCGGCTTCGATGTGACGGGCGTGCTCATGGGCCGCCGTCTGCTGCGCAGATCACGTAGTCGAGCGCCGCCAGCGTGACGTGATAGCTCGCGGGCGCCAAAGGTTCCGCCTCGCAGTCACCATGCAAAGCCGCGAAATGTGTCGAGCGCGAGTCGATCTCGACCTGCGCCGCGAGCGGCTCGGTGGAAGTGTTGACCGCGACGACGACTTCGCGCCCGGTATCCGGGTCGAACCGTGACACCGCGAAAAGCCCCGGCTGATCCGAGTAGTTGCGGACGAGCTGCGGCCCGCGACGCAATGCTGCGGTCGCCGTGCGCAGGCGCGCGAGCTCCGCGATCGCGCGGTAGAGCGGATGATCCGGGTGGAAGCTGGCGGCGGCCGTCGTCGCGCGCGTGCCGACCAGCGCATTATCGTTGTACACGGCGACGTGGCTCGCGAACATGTCCTGACGGGCATCCTGGTCGCCGCCGACGCCGGCAAATCCCTGTTCATCGCCATAGTAAACGACCGGCACGCCGCGCAACGTCAAAAGGAGGGCATGTGCGAGCATCACGCGCTTCAGGACCTCCTCGTCCGTCGCCCGGGGATTGGCCTTGCGCACGGACCAGGCGAAGCGGCCGAAATCGTGATTGCTGATGAAGGTTGGGAGCTGCAACGCGACGCCAGGGTCGCCGTCATACAGCACGTCGTCGGCGAACAGGCGTGCCAGCACGTTGGTGCCGGCGGAGCCCGCGACGGTTGCGCGCACCGCGCTCGCAAAGGCAAAGTCCAGGACCGCGGGCAGGCGGGAGTTACGCATCTCGCGTGCGAGCAGCGCGACATCGACGTCCTGCGTGAAGTCCTCGCCGAACAGGTGAAAGTTCGGAATGCCGTCTGCCCTGGCGCGCGCGAGCATGGCCGGCGCGAACGCCTGCCAGAACTCGGGATTGACGTGCTTGGCGGTATCGATGCGAAAGCCGTCGACGCGGTAGCCGTCGATCCACGCGCCGAAGATATCGATGAAGCCCTGCACGACCCGCGGATTCTCGGTCATCAGGTCATCGAGCCCGCTGAAGTCGCCCATCGTCGAGCTTTCGCCGGCGAACGTCGAGTTGCCGCGGTTGTGGTAGTAGCCGAGGTCGTTGAGCCAGTCCGGGACCTTGACGTGCTCGTCGCCCTTCGCGAGGAACGGCGTGTACGCATAGTCGGGCCGGGTCAGCTTCGCGAAATTCGCCGCCGTCTGATGGGCTGCGTCGTCGCCTGCGAAGCCGTTGTTGATCGCCGCTCCGGCGAGTCCGCCGTGGCGGGTGTAGGGAAAGTCGGCGCGCGACCGATAGGGGCAGGGGCCACGGGGACATTCGCGGTAGGCGATGACGTCCGCGGTGTGGTTCGCGATGATGTCGAGGTAGACCTTGAGGCCGCGCCGGTGCGCGTCATCGACCAGCGCGTGCAGGTCCGCTGCCGTGCCGAAGTGCGGATCGACGCGGGTGAAGTCGGTGACCCAGTAGCCGTGGTAGCCCGCCGACTCTTCGCCGGGTGCGCCCTGGACAGGCTTGTTCTTGAAGATGGGCGCGAGCCAGATCGCCGTGGCGCCGAGCGACTGGATGTAATCGAGGCGCGCGCGCAGCCCCTTCAGGTCGCCGCCGTTGTAGAAGCCTTTCGAGGTCGGATCGAATCCCGTCTTGAGGCGATCGCCCTTGAGTCCGCCGCGGTCGTTCGCCGGATCGCCGTTTTCGAAGCGGTCGGGCAGCAGGAAGTAGATGACTTCATCCTGCGGCAGCCGGTCGCGATAGCTTGCGGCGGTCCCGGCGGACAGCGCGGTGGCAAAGCCGAGGAGGGTGAGTAGGACTGCGTGGCGCATCGGCGTGAAGAAGTCGGATCCTCGCCGCCCACGGGCGGCGGCGAGAATCCTGGGGGGCCAAACGCGGGACTATAGCTTGTAGTTGATGCCGAGCAGGAACTGCCGTCCGTATTGCTGGAAATCCTGCTGGCGCGTCTCCGTCCGCGCATAGGCGATGTACGGCTCGTTGAACATGTTGTTGACCTGGAATAGCACCGAGAGACCGCTCATGCGTCCATCGCCGAAGGCATATCCCAGCTGCAGGTCCGTGATCTCGTCTCCCTTCACGAACTTGAACGAGCGGTCGTTCGCGAAGTTCGTCACTTCGCCGATGTACTTCGAGCGGGAGCGCGTCGCGATGCGCGCCGAAAATCCTTCGGTCTCGTAGTAGAACGTCGCGTTCCATACGGTCTTCGACAGGCCGGGCAGCGGAATCGTGCCGAGTCCGTTGCCGGTGAGGAAGTTGTTGCCGGGCGGGTCCTGGATCTTGATGCCGCTGTCGGTCTGCGAAATGCTGAGGATCGTGCCAAAGCCGGCAAGGCTGTCCGAGAAGGCTTCGCCGGGGAGCGACAGCGAGAGCTCGAGGCCCTTGAGGTTGCCGCCGTTGCCGTTCAGGGGCGAGGTGTAGTTACCCGTGGTCGAAATCGGCGGACAGTTCGGCGGCGTCCCGAGGTAGCAAGGCGGGAGCGTCGCGACAAAGTCGCTGAAATCGTGCGTCGCGTCGGTGGTGTTGTAAATGTAGGTCTTCAACTTCTTGTAGAACGCCGCGAGCGACACATAGCCCTTGTTGTCGGCGAAGTACTTCTCATACGAGAGGTCGAAGGCGTCCGCGCGCCACGGATCGAGCTGTGGATTGCCGCCGCTTCCGCCCGGCACGACCGCCCCGGTGGCTCCGTTGAATCCGGCGCCGACCTCGCTCGATGCCTTGAGCTGATCCATGCGCGCGCGTGCGATCTCGCGCGCGATGCCGACGCGAACGGCCTGCTGCTCCGGCAGGATGAAGGCCAGGTTGATCGTCGGCAGCACGTCGGAATACTTCTTGCCGTCCGTGAACGGGTCGACGGTTCCCGTCACATTATTCTTCTGGAACGCGGTCGAACTCTGGTCGGTCCAGACCACCTGCACGCCGACATTGCCCTTGAGCGCGACGCTCGAGGAAATCTCGTGATCGAGATTGGCGTTGAGATAGCCGGTCGTGACTTTCTCGTCGACGCTCCAGTTCTTGCCGATCAGGTAATCGAATCCGGGCGTCGTCGGCGTGCCGTAGATGATCGGGTTGTAATACGCCGCAAGCACGGCGGGCACGTTCCACGCGAGGGCCGATCCGGCACCGGCGTAGGAGAGGTCCGTCGGTGGGAGCAGGCTGTCGCCCGCAACCTGGAAGTACCCGTTGCCGATGGTCGAGAGGTTCCCCTCGGGCTGGTTCTTGTCCTTCGTGCGATCCGAGTAGTTGGCGCCGAAGGAGAAGTCGGAGAACCAGCCGCCCAGGGTCCGGCCGGCATCGATGCGCGCCGACTTGAGCTCGTCGGTGACATGCGGAATCTTGCTGTAACCCGCGCCATAGATCGTCGGGCCGACCTGCACGAGCGCCGGGTCACCGTAATCGTTCGAGAAGGAAAGTTGCGGCATCCCGCTGTGCGTCAATTGGAAGTAGCCCGTGTCGTAGACCTGGCGCGGCGTGTCGACGTAGGGATTCAGCGGATCAGGATCGGGAACCCGAGGATCGGCGACCACCGGATGACAGCCGGCATCGCCGGGAGCCGCGCAGCTCGCCCGCGTGTCGGGCACATACTGCGCGTTCGTCTCGAACTGATCTTCGTCCCGGGTCGCCTTGGAGTAGCTGAGATCCGCGGCGAAATTCCATTCACCCATGTCGAACTTGTTGTTCCAGCCGGCGGCGAGGATCTTGTCCTCCGTCTTGAAGAGGAAGTTCCGGGCGAGCGGTACCCGCTGATTGAGCGTGCCCGAGACGACCGTGGTGTTGAGAATGATCGGCTGCGAGTAGCCGAACACCGTGTTGTCCGGGAAGGCGCCATCGCAGCAGGGACCGGGATAGCCGCCGAGGTTCACCTCGAGGCTGCGGGCATTGTCGGTCTGCTTGCGCTGCGTGTAGTAGAGGTCGAGGACGGAGTGGTACGAATCGTTCGGACGGAACTCGAACGCGGCCATCGCGCCGTCGCGGCGATTCTTGCCCATGTCCGTGCGGACCTTGATGCCGTCCGTGATGAAAACACCGGCGCCGACGCCCGGATTCACGATGCCGGTCGGGTTCAAGTCGCCGGCATTGGGTGTGCCGTTGGTATGCCAGGGTTCATAGGTGCCCGCGCCTTCGGTGGCAAGCGGCGACTCGAGGCGCGCCACGCCGAAGGTCAAGCCGAATTTTCCGTCCGCGAACTGATCGATGTAGGAAAAGCTGACGCGATAGCCGTCCGCGTCCGCATCCGCTCCGAGGTTGTCCTGTGAATTGCGCTCGCCGCGGATGTTGAAGACGAGCGCGCGCTTGCCGTAGGTGAGCGGCCGCGTCGTGCGCAGGTCAATCGTGCCCGCGAGCCCCTGCCCGACGAGTCGCGCATCCGGCGTCTTGTAGACGACGACCTGGCTCAGGAGCTCGGAGGGATACTGGTCGAATTCGATGTTGCGATTGTCGCCGGTGCTGACCTGCTCTCGGCCGTTCAGGAGCGCGGTGGTAAAGCCCGGATCCGTGCCGCGCAGGCTGATCGCGGACGCGCGCCCTTCGGCGCGTTGCGACGTCAGGCCAGGCAGGCGCGAAATCGATTCGGCAATGCTGGTGTCGGGGAGCTTGCCGATGTCTTCGGCCGAGATGGCCTCGACGATGCTACCGGAATCCTTCTTGGTCGTGATCGCGTCCTGGATGGCGTGGCGGATGCCCGTGACTTCCACGGTCTCGATGGATTCGTCGCTCGCAGCAGCCGAATCCTGCTGTTCGGCGTGCGCCGGTGCGCCCACCGCCAGCAACATCAGAGTGAATACGGCCGACCCGGCGGTCGTTGCGAGGAAGCGGTATTGATGAGCCATGTGCTTCGAATCCCCCTGTTGATTTTCTCTGGTACCCGAGCGTCGCCGGCGGGCTCGATCGCGTCCCGGAACCGGGAATCTCCTGCGAATCTTCTTGGTTTTCCATCTTTGACAAGCGCGCGCACAATGCCAAGCGCTTGCATACGTATTCATGCGTCGGGGCGACCTGAGAATTCGTGGTTTTCAGGGCACACGGGCCCTGTGGCATGATGCCGCACAACCTGCGAACGGGGGATCACGCATGCAGGACAAGCCGACGTCGTTCGACATCGCGTACCGCGCGGGCGTCTCGCAGCCCACGGTGTCGCGCGCGCTGCGCGGCAGCCCGATGGTCAACGAGGAGACGCGCCGCCGCATCGAGCAGATCGCGCGCGAGCTCAACTACCACGTCGACAAGAACGCCTCGAATCTGCGCTTCCAGCACTCGAACACGATCGCGCTCCTGTTCTTCGAGGACCCGACGCCCGACGATTCGCTGATCAACCCGTTCTTCCTGTCGATGCTGGGCTCCATCACCCGTGCCTGTGTGCAGCGCGGCTACGACCTCCTCATCTCGTTTCAACAGCAGTCCGGCAACTGGCACGTCGACTACGAGGACAGCCGCAAGGCCGACGGCATCATCCTGCTCGGCTACGGCGACTACCACGAGACGCGCGCACGGCTCGAGCAGCTGGTGGAGCAAGGCACGCATTTCGTGCGTTGGGGTGCGGTGCTCGCAGGCCAGCCCGGCATCTCCGTCGGCTGCGACAATTTCAAGGGCGGCTACGACGTCACGCACCACCTGCTCACGCTCGGCCGGCGCCACATCGCGTTCGTCGGCAACGCGTCGAGCCACTACCCGGAATTCTTCGAGCGCTTCCGCGGCTACAGCGAGGCGCTGAAGAACGTCGGCCTCGCGGTGCCGGAGCGCCTGCAGATCGACGCGATCACGACGGAGCAGTCGGGCTACGCGGCGACGTCGGAGCTCCTCGACCGCAAACAGCCGTTCGACGGTGTCGTCGCCGCGAGCGACCTGATCGCGATCGGGGCATTGCGCGCGCTGCAGGAACGCCACATCGGAGTGCCGGACGCGGTGTCGGTCGTCGGTTTCGACGACATCCCGGCGGCGAGTGTCACCAACCCGCCGCTCACGACGGTCATGCAGGACACGCGGCTCGCCGGCGAGGCGCTCGTCGATACGCTCCTCAAGCTCGTCCGCGAGGGCCAGGCACACGGGCGCGTGCTGCCGACAAGGCTCGTCGTCCGCCGCTCTTGCGGTGGATCAGAGAGCCGCTGAGCGCGGCGGCTCGGGGACGCGCAGCACCAGCGCGCCCGCGATGAAGAGGCAGACGCCGCCGATGACCAGCGCGTAGATCGGCGCTCCCGCAAAGAAGACCTTCAGCAGGTTCGACAGCACGGCCGCTGCGAGCAGCTGCGGAATCACGATGAAGAAATTGAAGAAGCCCATGTACAGGCCCATCTTCTCGGCGGGCACGCTGTCCGAGAGCAGGGCGTACGGGATCGAGAGGATCGACGCCCAGGCGCAGCCGACCCCGACCATGGAAAGGAGCAGCGCGTCGGGATTGCGGATCCAGAGGATGGAGAGGAGGCCAAGCGCGCCGAGCCAGAGATTCACCAGGTGGCTGAGCTTGAGTCCCAGTCGGCGCACCACGAACGGGATTGCAATGGCCGCGAGGGCCGCAAAGCCGCTGTAGGCGGCAAACAGCACGCCAACCCAGTTCGCGCCCTCGTTGTAGGCATCGCTCCCCGGGTCCGTCGTGTGGAAATGCAATTGCGTGATGGCGGGCGTCGTATAGAGCCACATCGAGAAGAGGGCGATCCAGGTAAAGAACTGCACCGCCGCGAGGCGCCGCATCGTGCGCGGCCGGCCCTCGAAGTCGCGCAGGATGCGGTCGAAGGCGGCTTCGCGCTCGCGCACGCTGTAGACGAGGAGGGCGATCCCCCAGACCAGCATTGCGGCGCACACGAGGTAGACCTGCCGATCGAGCGCAAGCCTCGCGACCGCGCCCGCGCCGAGCCCGCCGGCCGCAAGCCAGAGCAGCGCGCGAGTGCGCACTGTGCGCCGCCCAGCGGGCGCGGCGGTCAATTCGCTGGCGGCGCCATCCGTGAACGCCCGCAATTCATCCGGCGGATATTCGCGTGTCGTCAGCACGGTCCAGAGGACCGCGAGCAGGAACACCGCGGCGCCGATGGCGAATGCATAACGGACGGTGTCCGGAAGGATCATGGCGCCCGCGGCGGTCGTGCCGTGATTGCTGACGCCTGCGTGCGCCAGGATCCAGGGCAGCATGCTCGCGACGACTGCGCCGACGCCGATGAAAAAACTCTGCATGGCGTAGCCGGCCGGACGTTGCGGGGGCCCCAGCTGGTCGCCCACGAAGGCGCGAAACGGTTCCATCGAGATGTTGATCGACGCGTCGAGCACCCACAGCAGCCCGGCGGCGATCCACAGTGCCGGGGAACTCGGCATGATGAGCAGCGCGAAGGAGGCGAGCAGCGCGCCGACGAGGAAATAGGGACGCCGGCGGCCGAGCCTCGTCCACGTCCGATCGGACAGGTAGCCGATGATCGGCTGCACGACGAGCCCGGTCAGCGGTGCGGCGATCCAGAGCAGCGGAATGTCGTCGGTCGAGGCGCCGAGGGTCTGGAAGATGCGGCTGACGTTGGCGTTCTGCAGGCCGAAGCCGAACTGGATGCCGAGGAACCCGAAGCACATGTTCCAGATCTGCCAGAACGTGAGCCGCGGATGGGTGTGCGCCATGGATGGAATCGATCGTGCTGCCGGCGGAGCGCGCGGCTCGCAAACATCATAGCGCAAAAGAAAAGCGGCCCCGCAGGGCCGCTTGTCTCGCGCGTGCCGGCGATTCGCCTACTGCCGCGGCTCGCCGTCGCGATTGACGAGGATCGTGTTGCCCGGCGGATCGGTCATCTGCACGTAATGCTCGACGCCGTGATAGTCGTAGGTCACGTCCCAGTAGTCGGGTGGACCGTCGTAGCTCGTCTCGCAGCGGCGAATGTCGCGCGTGTAGCGGTCGTGATCGCGGTTCACGTTCGAGCCGACCGCGCCGCCCACCACGGCGCCGCCGACGGTTGCGATGTCGCGGCCGCTGCCGCTCCCGATCTGGTGACCGATGACGCCGCCGATGATCGCTCCGGCGATGGCTCCGCCGACGTTCGGATTGCCGCGCTCGCGCACCTGCTCACGATCCACCCAGCAATGGCGTTCCTCCGGACCCATCACCGCGCGCACCGATGTCACGTGCGCTTGATAGACGCGCTCATTGGGCCGGCGCCGCCATTCGTAGTCGGCGTAGGGCCGCGGCGGAGGCGCATCGGCGTAGTCACGCCGCCCGTCGTCGCTCACGAGCCGTACGGAAGTCACGCGATTGTTGACGCCCATGCCACTCAGGGAATCGTAGGCGCCTGGGCGCAAGAGGACACAGTGGCCGGTATAGCGGGAGTCTTCGCAGACCTCCCAGCGGCCGCTGTCCACCACGACCGACGACGCCCGGTCGTTGAAGCCGAAGTCCTTGAAGTTCTCGACGCGCCGGTCGGTCGTGAATGCGCGCCCACGGAACCCCTCGCCTTCATAGAAGGTGATCTGCGTAGCCTCTGCGGCTTGCATGGCGAGCGCGAGCCCGCAGCCGAACAGCGCTGATTTCATTCGCCAGCTCATGGGGGCCTCCAGATAAGAGTGCTGGACACGCTGGCCACTCTGGCCCGGCCGGCCCGCTCGCCGAAGCGGCCGCCACCCGTTTTCACTGTCGGCGATGTCCGACCGCGGCTTTGCGCGGTTTCAGGCCTGTAGTGCGCTGCGAAAGGCGGCGTTGGGGATTGGACCAAAGGCCCATTGCCCCAGCGGGTTGCAGGCGCGAGGCTGATGACGGGATCAATCGGCACTCAGGGGTGGTTATGTGGAGGCTCGCCGCGGCCGGCAGTGTCCTCTGGCTGGTGGCATGTGCGACGGAAGCACCACCGGCCACGGCAAGCTTGTCCGGCACGGCTACCTATCGGGAGCGCATTGCGCTCACACCGGACGCGGCGTTCGAAGCTACGCTGGAAGACGTGTCGCGCATGGATATCGCCGCGCCGGTTCTCGGACGGACGCGCATCGCATCGCCGGGCCAGCCGCCGATTCATTTTACGATTACCTACAACCCGGCGCAACTGTCGACGGCGGGCCGCTATGCCGTGCGCGCCCGCATCGTGCGCGGCGACGACGTCCTCTTCGTCGCCACCACGGTCGATCCCGTCCCCGGCCCTGGCTTGACGGCTCCGGTGGAAATTCTGATGCGCAGCGCGCGCGCAGGCGCGCCTGGCACGCGCAGCGGCGAAGCGGCGCTTGCGGACCTGCCGGCGACGTTCGCTGGTGATTTGCCGTGCGCCGACTGCGAGGCACTGCGCTATCACCTCGATCTCTTCGAGGACGGAACCTACTTCGTGCGCACGACCTATGCGGGCAAGTCGGCGCTCAGCATCGACGACATCGGCCGCTGGGCGCTCGCCGCCGACGGGCGCACGCTCGAACTGCGCGCCGGCCGCGAGGCGTACGAACGCTTTGAAGTGCGCGACGCCGGGACGCTGCACAAGCTGGACCTTGCGGGCAAGCCGATCGAGTCGCGACTCAATTACGACCTGACGCGCCAGCCGCACTTCGACCCGATCGAGCCCGGCCTCGCCATGAGGGGCCTCTATTCGTACTGGGCCGACGCCGGGAGTTTCACCGAGTGCTTGACGGGCAAGCGCCTCGCCGTCGCCCAGGAAGCCGCCAACGGCGCACTCGAAGCGGCCTATATGAAAGCGCGCAGCGAGCAGGGCGCCGTCGTGCTCGCGTCGATTCGTGGACGCATCGTGACGCGCTCGCCCGAGCCAGGCAGGCCGGCGAAGGCGACACTGATCGTGGACCGCTTCGACCGCGTATCGACGACCGAGCGCTGCAGCTCCCAGCGTGCGAGCGCCGCGCTCGAGGACACGTACTGGAAACTCGTGCACGTGGGCGATGCGACGGTCGAGGCTGCGGCCGGTCAGCGCGAACCGCATCTGCTGCTGAGTTCCGCCGACCGGCGGGTCGGCGGATTCAGCGGCTGCAATCAGCTGACGGGCGGGTACGAGCTCGACGGCAAGCGGCTGAAGTTCGGGCCGCTCGCCGGCACGATGATGGCCTGCATCAATGGCATGGAGCGCGAGCGCGCGTTTCTCGATGCGCTCGGCGCGACGGAGAGCTGGCGCATCGTCGCCGGCGATCTCGCCCTGCTGGATGACGGCGGCCGCGTCGTCGCGCAATTTCAGTCGCACGGCCGCTGAGCGCGCCGCATGCAGACACGCCGCATCCTCGAGTGGAGCGCCTGGGTCCTGGGAGCGGCGCTCCTTCTCTTCTACGGCGGCGTGCGCGTCTGGTCCGAGAATGCCCGCGTTGCCGGCATCGAGGAATTCCGCCGGATGACCGTGGCTGAACCCGCGGCCGGCGGGCCGCAGGATGCCGTCCCCGCGCCGTCGCATCCGGTCGATCAATCCTTATGGTCGAAGCAGCGCGTCGCGGCCTATGCACGGGCCGCGGCCATGGGCGAAGTCGCCCAGGCGCTGCTTCGCATACCGGCCCTCGATCTCGAGGTGCCAGTGTTCGAGGGAACGGGCGAGGAGAATCTCGACCGCGGCGCGGGCCACATCGAAGGCACCACCGCGCTCGGCGAACCCGGCAACGCGGGCGTCGCGGGACATCGCGACGGCTTTTTCCGCAAGCTCAAGGACGCGAGGCTCGACCAGATCATCTACCTCGATCTGCCGGGCCGGACGCTGCGCTATCGCGTGGCCGAATTGAGCCTCGTGGTGCCGACCGAGAGCCAGGTGCTCGCCCCAGCGGATGCTCCGAGCCTCACGCTCGTCACCTGCTACCCATTCTATTTCGTGGGCTCCGCCCCGCAGCGCTTCATCGTGCGGGCGGAACTCGACGATACGCCGGAAGAATCCACAGTCCCAAGGAGATAGTCATGAGAGTTCGATCGTTGAAGTTCCTGCCGGCCCTGGCGGGCGCAGTCGTGCTCGCGGCCAGCGTCACGGCTGTCGCGCAGAGCGTCGAAAAATCGTTCACGGCGAGCGGCACGTCCTGCAACCAGATCATCTGGTCGCGCGAAGCGCTAGCCAAGTATCCGAACCTGACGCTGGCCTGCCGCGAGGTGCTGCAGAAGAACGGCAAGAGCTACGTCAAGTTCGAAGGCACGGTGCAACGCGTGAAGGACGGCGGCAAGACGCTGCTCGTCAACTTCAAGGGCGCCGACACCTATACGCTGCATCCGCCGGAAGGCATGACGGTCAATATCGGTGGCAAGCAGACGGCCATGAAGGACCTGCAGCCGGGCGATACAGTCACGTTCTTCGTTCCCGAGGATCGCCTGGCGCTCGACCTGACGCCGGAGCCGACGCCGCCCATGCAGGAAATCGCACTGGCTCCGGCACCCATGGAGCAAGCGGCACCCGCGGCGGAAGAACAGGCACCGCTGCCGAAGACGGCGAGCTCGCTGCCCTGGTTCGCAGTGTTCGGACTCCTGTTTGCGACAGCCGGTGCGGCGTTGACGCTGCGTCGCCGGCTGCGCCCGGAAGCCTGATAGCGGAGTTACGCCTGCCGGCCCTGCCCGACACAGGGCCGGTATCGCGTGAGTGTGGCGCTCGACCGCGTGTCGCCGCCGAAGGCTTTGTGCGCGTCGCGCTAACGCCGCAGCGCGCCGGTCTCGAGATCGACTCCCGCGGCTGACAGCGCATCGACCAGCGGAGCGAGATGCCGCTCGTACCTTGGCGCCCGTCCCGACCGGTCTGACACCGGCTCGCGCGCCTGTACGGTGCTGAGCGTCGCAATCGCGCGCTTCTGGCCCTGGAAGTTGCCGCAACCCTCTTCCCATGCAAGGCCGCAGTACTCGAGCAGCGCAGGCGCGGCCGCCGCGAAATGGCCGGCAAAATTCTCGTACTGCACCGTCATCAGCCGATCTCCCGCAAGGCGCTCCCAGTGCGCCATGAGGCGGGCGCATTCGCCGTAATAGTGTCCGATGTCCTGCAGGCGCCCGGTGAACGTCTGGAACTTGGGAAACTCGTTGCGGAAGATAGACAGGCCGGTCTCGACCGGATTGCGCCGCACGTGGACGATGCGCGCCCCGGGGAACAGCCGGAGAATCAGGCCGACGGCGTCGAAGTTCCAGGGATTCTTGTCCGTGATGCGATCGCGCCCCTTCAGATCGGGCAGATCCTGCCCGTAGCTCGCCGCGAACTGCGTCAGCAGCTCGGGCGTGATCGGGGTCGATGCGCTCACCAGCGCCTCGTAGTCGCGCATGATCCGTCGCATCGCCATGCGCTCGCCGCAGGCGAGCACCCGCGAATGCGCGCCCAGCACGCTTTCGATCAAGGTCGTTCCTGAACGCGGCATGCCGACGATGAAAATCGGCGTGGCTCCACCGGCGTCGGCGAGCGGCGCGGGGACGGCATTGAAGTGAGCGATGAGTGCGTCGGTCGTGCGCGTGCGTACTGCGGCGCTGTAGGCGAGACCTTCCTTGGCGTCCCGCTCGGCCGCCAGCCGGTGGGCGAGTTCGCAAGCGGCGAAGGCCGCATCCGAATCGCCCTCGGCATCCCGGCAGCCGCTCAAGGTGTAGGCCGCGGAAATGCGATGCTCGATGCGCAACCGCGGCTCGGCAGCGAGCCGGGAAACCGCCGCCGTCTCATCCGCCGTCAAGCGGCCGCGCTTGACCTGGCTCAGGATGCGATAGGCGGTCACGTCTTCCGCGTTGAGCTCGAGGCAGCGGCGGCAATAGCCTTCGGCCTCCTCGAACCTGCCGAGATACATCAGAAGTCCCGCCCTGGCGGACAGCATGTGCTCGTTGCGCGCATCGAGCGCTTCGGCGGCGTCCAGCGCTTTCGCGGCCTCGTCGAACTCGAGCGCGTTCAGGCACAGGCGCGCGAGGGTTGCCCAGCGGTCCGCGTTCGCACCGGTGAGCGCCGTTGCCTTTCGATACCAGTCGATGGCCGGGTGCAGGCGGCCAGACTCCCATGCCGCCTTGGCCCGTGCCTCCCAGGCGCGCGGCATCTCGGGCCTGCGGTCCGCCCAGGTTCGCGCGACGACCTCAATGGCCGCCCAGTCGCGCTCGCCTTCGAGTACGTCGACGTAAAGCGCAAAGAATGCGTCGTTGACCGGGGTGACCTGGGCGGTGCGCTCGAGCACGAGCCGCGCCTCCCGCAGCTGGCCGAGCGCCGATGCGGCGACGGCCGTTTTCAGGGCCACGCCGAGATTATTCGATTCGATCTCGTGCGCCCGCTGGAATGCGTGCAAGGCCTCCGGCAGGCGCTGGCTGGCGCCGGCGAAATCGCCGAGCCGTTCCCAGCTGCGCGCATCGTGCGGAGTGCGCGACGCGGCGAGGCGCAGGGATTCGAGGGTCTGATCGACGGAGGGGGTCCCACTCATCCGGCGACACTACCGAATCCCGCAGGGAACGGCGAGCCAGCGGGAATAAAAACAGTCGGATGCAGGACGATTGATGCGGGACCTCGTCCGGCCGGTTTACCATGGCGAGTGCCGTCAACAGCCGTGACATCGCCAGCCGCCTTGCAAAGCTCCGCACCGTCGATCATTGCCGTCGCGCATTCGTTACGCGCGGCGCTGGCGCTCCTGGCTGTGACCGGTCTCGCGGCGTGCGCGCAACTGCAGCCGCGCCCGGTCCTGCCAGTGACGGCTGCGGCGCCGCCGGGCACTACGACCCGGCTCGATCAATTCATCGCTGCCGCCGAAGGGCGCCATGCAGGTCAATCCGGATTCCGCCTCGTCAAGGAGGGTCCGGAAGCGTTCGTCATCCGCGCGCAGAGCGCGAAGCTCGCCGACCGCAGCCTCGATGTGCAGACCTACATCTGGCACGCCGATCTCACCGGTGCATTCATCGCGCACCAGGTCCTCGAGGCGGCGGACCGCGGCGTCAAGGTGAGGTTGCTCGTCGATGACATGGATGCACGCGCCAAGAATGCCGGCTTCGCCGCGCTCGGCGCGCACCCGAACATCCAGGTGCGCCTGTACAATCCATTTGCGTCGCGCGAGGGCACCGCGAGCATGGTGGGCGAGGGGCTCACGAGTTTCGGGCGCATCAACCATCGCATGCACAACAAGACCTGGATCGCCGATAACCGGATCGCGGTCGCCGGCGGCCGGAACATCGGCGACGAGTATTTCGGCGCGAGCGATGAGGTGAACTTCGTCGATCTCGATTTCGCGATGATCGGTCAGGTCGTCCGTGACGCTTCGAGCTCCTTCGACCGGTACTGGAATGCCCCGGCGGCTTATCCGATCGAAGTGCTCGACCCCGAACACGTGACCGCGAAGGCGCTCGAAGCCCTGCGGGCGAGGCTCGCGACGGCCCCCGACGATCCCGCCGCGGCGCGCTACGCGGCGGCATTGCGCGCGGACGACGCTGTGAATCGCCTGATCGCGGGCGACTGGCCGCTGCAGTGGTCGGCGACCTACCGCTTCATATCCGACGATCCGATGAAAGCGACGCTGAAGGAGGGCGACCCGGAACGCACGCAGGTAGCAACCGAGCTCGTGCCGATGCTGCGGGCCGCGCAATCGGGAATCACGATCATTTCCCCTTATTTCGTGCCTGGAGAAAAGCTCACGGCCGGGCTTGTCGAGAGCGCGGGACAAGGCAAGCGAGTCCGCATCCTGACGAATTCGCTGGCGGCGAACGACGTCGCCGCGGTGCACGGCGGCTATTCGCGTTATCGCAAGACGCTCGTGGCCGGCGGCGTCGAGGTCTGGGAGCTCAAGCCGGCCGCGGGCGGCACCAAATCGAGCCTCAAGGGCTCCTCCGGAGCGAGCCTGCATACGAAGGCCCTGACGGTGGACGGGCGCACGCTCTTCGTCGGCAGCTACAACCTCGATCCGCGGTCGACCTGGCTCAACTGCGAGCAGGGCGTGCTGGTCGAGAGCCCGGTGCTCGCCCACGAGCTCGAGCAGATCTTCGACCAGCAGGCAACGGCCCAGCGCGCCTGGCAGGTGACGCTCAAGGGCGGCGATCTCAGCTGGAGCGACGGCAAGCAGATCTTCGATAACGATCCCATGGCGACGGCCGGGCGGCGCTTCCAGGCCTGGTTCGCGCGCGTGTTTCACCTCGACGCACAGCTGTAGACGCTTCGCATACGACCAATTGCGTACGCGGCACGACAACGCGATAAGCTAGCATCGCGCAACCGCTCGTGCGCCACGGCACGGCGGACGGCAGAGAACAAGATGGCCGATCAGAACAGCCGCAACAGCTGCAGGCGCACGCTTGCGCTCGCTGCACTCCTCTGTGCCGTTTCGCTCGGCGCCCTGATCGATGGCTGCGCGACGCTCCGGCAACAAATGCCGAGCGTCAAGGAGTCCGAAGCGAAGGCGGCGCAACTTCGGGAGCTTGACCTCAGCGTCATGCGATTCGCCGATGAATACGTCGGCCGCGTCCGCGAGGCGATGATGCGATTCCAGGCGACGGAAACGACGCCGGAGGGACGCCTTGCGGCACAGGACTGGAAGCTGCAGCAGGCCGACGCCGCCTACACGATTGCGAGCGGGCCGAGCCCGGTTACCAACGCCCTGGATCTCGTCGTGCTGGCGACCTTGAGCCGCATGGTGCTCGAGGACAGCTGGATACAGGAGCGCTTCGGCGAACGCGGACGCAAGGTCGACGAGATGCAGCGTCAGCTCGAGCAGGACACGTGGCTCCTCGTCAAGGATGTACTGACGGAGGAGCAGAAGGTCCAGCTGCGCGAGCTCATTGTGAAGTGGCGCGCGGAACACCCCGACGTCCGCCAGGTCGCCTACGTGCACTTCCAGCAATTCGCGAAGGGGATGACCTCGGGCGACGCCGAAGCGAAGACGCATTCGGGCGGCCTCTTTTCGATGATCGGCCTCGATCCGCTCGCCAATCTCGACCCGGCGGTGCGGGAAATCAGCCAGACGCGCCAGCTCGCCGAACGCGCGATCTACTACCTGCAGCGCACGCCGGGCCTCGTCGACATGCACGTCGACCGGCTGACCTATTCGCTCGCCGTGATGCCGGAAACAAAGACGCTGCTCGCCGACCTCAACCGGGCGTCGCTCGTCGGCAGCGCCGCGGATCGACTCGCCGCTTCCCTGCCGCAGGTTCTCGACGAGCAGCGCGCCGCGCTCGTCAAAGATCTGTTGCGCGCCCTCGACGAGCAGAAGGCAGCCATTGGTCAATTGAGTGGCGACCTGCGCTCGACGCTCGAGGCCGGGACCGATACGGCCAACGCGCTGCACGAGGCGCTCGAAACGCTCGACCGCATCACGGCGCGCATGGCGAAGCCGGCCGCCGCGCAATTGCAAACGGGCACCGGGCAAGCGCAAGGGCCCGGCGGGCAATCGCGAACGGCCGCGGCGCCGTTCGACATCAAGGAATACACGGAGCTCGTGCGCGAAGTCGCCGCGACGACGCGCGAGCTCGATGCGCTGGCGCAGCGGCTCGACACGGCACTGCCCGCCGTACGCACCGTCACGCAGGATGCGGCGGGCCACGTCGAGGGCATCGTGGATCATCTGTTCTGGATGGCGCTCATCCTCATCCTGATCACAATCGCCGGCGTGGTCGCGGCCACGCTCGCTTACCGCACGATTCTCGCGCGCCTCGCGGCGCGCAAACACCGACCGGAGGCCTCGTGAATTCAGCCCGCTTGGGATTTCGGAGACTCTGGGCGCTGCTTGCCGCGTTGGCGGCGCTCGGCGTAACCGGCGTCGCGTCCGCGTTTGTCTACCCGGAACATCGCGACATTGCCGTCCTCGCCGTACAGGGTCTCGATCCCGCGCGGCGCGCAGTCTTCGACGGTTTGTGGCGGGACGCGCGCGTTGCCCACGAAAGCCGGCTATGCGAACAAGGCGCGGATGCCGCGCAAAGCACGGCACCGAGCTGCATCGACTGGGCGGCGCTCGCGGCGATTTCCGGCGATCATTCGTGCTCAAGCGAGGAATTGACCCGGACCGTGCTCGATTCGGACTGGATTCTCGCGGTCGCGGATGTCGCCGCGCAGCTCAAGATCGACCTGTCGAAAATCGATGTGCTGCCGTCCGTCGACCAGATGCCGGGCTCGAAAGAACCGATCCAGGACATCAAGCGCCGCGTGCAAACGGAAAATGCACGCGCCGAACGGCAGAACGCACTGCGGACCGCGGATATCCGGCTGCAGCGCGCAGACGCCGAGTACGCGACGCGCGCGGGCGCCAACAATGCCCACTTCCTGCTGGCGCGACCGCACACCGGCACGACGCTGCAGGAATACGGGCAGCTTGTCCTCAAGCCCGGATCCGACATCAGCGCCCTCGGCGTTTACGCCTGGTATCACCTGAGCGCCTTGCAGAAGGCGACGCGTCTCGCCCGCGAGCAGCTTGCGCCGGACGAGCGCAATGCGCTTGCACGCGCGATGCTGTTCGATGAGGCCTTTGCACTGCATTTCCTCGAGGATGCTTTTGCCTCCGGCCACGTGGCGGGGACCTGGGGCAATACGGCGCAGCGCAAGGGCACACACGACTACTACAACGAAACCGGGCTCGAGGCCTTTACCTGGAGTGGCGGCAGCGACTCGATCGTCCTGATGGGCGACGCACACATGCGCCCAGAGGATGCCGAGCGCGCAGGCGCAACCGCGCGAGAGAGCGTGGAGCAGCTGCTCGACATGGTCGCCGGCCAGTCGCGTACGGCCAACCTGCCGTACACACCCGACGCGCTGCTGACGCCCGAGAGTCTCAACGTCTGCAAGACCAATAATCTGCCGAAGCGTCCTGAGGCGCTGCCGGAGGCGCGCGAAGACTACGTGCACGTGTACGTGGTGGATCTCGGCGAGGTGCTGCGGCCGACGCCCGTGCCGGGACTTGGGCCCGGCCTCGGCGCCATGCCGAGGTTCCGCAGCGAAGTGGGCCCGTTCATCGGTCTTTCGGGCGCAATGGATGGCCGGTCGATCGATGGAGGATTCACGCCCACGGATGGCCAGGGTTTCGTGGGCGGCGTCGATCTCGCATTCCGGGCTGGGCTCGGACTCGACGGCGTCATGAGCGATGCGGGTGACGGCCTCGTGTTCCTGTCGCTCGGGCTGCGGGGTGACTCGGCGTCCAGCAACAAGATCAGCAATGGGTCCCTGGCCACGGCGGCCGGCAACCTCGCGGCCGCAGTGCCGGCGCGCATGGGCGTCTCGACCCGATTGCGCATGCCTTATTACGTCATTCCGGGCGACCTGCTGCTGATGTCTCCGCTCTATTTCATATCACCCAGGAGTTACACGGCGATGGCCGTCACTTCAGGGAACGGCGGATTGCTGCACTGGCAGGCCGCCTGGGCGACCGGCATCGGGCGCTTCCAGTTCGTGCTCGGCCGGGAGATCGGTGTCACCTTCTATGGCGGCATCGGCGACGATCGCGTCATTGCGCCGCCCGAGACGGTCGGGGGCACGGGTCGCATCGTGGCGTTCAAGTCGACCGCGTATGACTTCCCGATCCTCGAATACCGGCCGTATCGATCCTTTGCCAGCAACCAGAGCTCGACCGTGATGCTGCAGCTCTTCGCCAATGCTGACGTTCCGCATGGCGAGAAAGTGACGGCGCCTGTCGGCGCGGTGAATCCGGACTTGCAGACCGTCTGGTCCTTCGGGCTGCGGCTGGTGTTCGATTGGCGCTACTACCCGTAACGGCACGGTGCGCGATTGCGGCTGTAACCGCCCTCGCGCTGGCGGCGTGCTCGTCCACGCCGTTGTCGCCGTACTCGACGGAAACGCCGCCGCTCGTCCTGGTGCCGGCCGGCCAGGCACAGATCAAGGATCAGCGGGCTCGCTTCCGCGAGATCTACTGCGCCGTCCTCGAGGCACACGGCCATGAGCTGCCGGATTACCGGCCCTGCGATGAAGCCCTGACGCGGGTCGGCAGCGAACCGGCGCCGACGGGCAAACCGGTGGATCTCGGCAATTCCGGGCGGCATCTGATCGCCGCCGTCGTGCCGGGCCTCGGCTGGGAGTGCATGACGGACTGGCTGCAGTCCACCGGTAGCGTCGCGACCAACCTGCGCCGGTACGGCTATGACGCCCGCATGATTCAAGTGGGCGGACTGCAGGGCACCGAAGAAAATGCGCGCCGGATCCGCGACGCAATCCTTGCGATGCATTTCCCCCCAGGCGAGCGGAATCTGGTGCTCATTGGTTACTCGAAGGGCGCACCGGACATCCTGGAGGCGATCGTCCGCTACCCGGAGATTCGCGAGCACGTGGCAGCGGTTGTCAGCGCAGCGGGCGCGGTCGGAGGCTCGCCGCTCGCGAGCGACACGCCGGAATCGCGAGCCAACTGGTTCCGGCATGTGCCGGGCGCAACCTGTGAGAAAGACGACGGACAGGTTCTCAAGAGCCTGTGGCCGGGTGTGCGTCACGCCTGGCTCGCACAGAATCCGCTGCCGGCCGAGTTTCCGTACTACTCGCTCGTGACCTATCCCGATCCCGGGCGCATCTCCGCGGTGCTGCGTCCCAGCTACAAGAAGCTCAGCCGGGTCGACGCCCGCAACGACAGTCAGCTCATTTTCTACGATCAGGTGATTCCGGGAGCGACGCTCGTCGGCTATCTCAATGCCGATCATTGGGCGATCGCGGTGCCGCTCAGCCGCACGCATCCGTGGGTCACCGGCATGTTGGCGACGCAGAACGCCTATCCGCGTGAAGTGCTTGTGGAAGCGTTGATGCGATTTGTCGAAGAGAGCCTGCCGCCGCTGAAGGAGTGAGCGATGCAAGGGAGTCATGGTTCGAAGCCCGCGCTCGTCCATGAGGTGCCGCGCACCGCATGAGCATGACCGGAGGACTGAAGCCGGCATGAGGTGGTGCCCGCCGGCCGCCGGGCGTCTCCTTATATAAGAGTCAGGCACGGGCCAGGGCCGATTCCCAAGCCTATAGCTCGCATTTGAACTAGTGATTTCCATCCCGCCCGTGCGCTCAGTACGGTTGCGGGATGGGCGCCAAAAACCTTGACGAAGTGATTAACGCCGCCGGCAATCCGGTGGATCTCCTGCGCAATTCACAGACGGGGCCGTACGTCTATCCGGTCGTGCCGCCCGAATACTCCAACTGGCGCGACGAGCAGCGCGGCTGGCAGGAGACCTGCGTCCTTTTCAACCAGTCCTATCACATGACGGACATGTACGTTGAGGGCCCGGATGCTCTCAAGCTCTTCTCCTACCTCGGCATCAACAGCTTCAAGGGCTTCGAGGTCGACAAGGCGAAGCAGTTCGTCCCCTGCAACTACGACGGCTACGTGATCGGCGACGTCGTCCTCTTCTATCTCGGGAAGGACTCTTTCAATCTCGTCGGCCGTCCGTCCGTTCACAACTGGGTGCAGTACCACTGCGAGACCGGCGGCTACAAGGCGAAGTGCGAGCGCGACGAACGCGCGGCCGCGCGGCAGGGGCCGATCGTGCGCAAGGCCTACCGCTTCCAGGTGCAGGGTCCAAACGCGATGAAAGTCATCGCGAAGGTGACCGGCGCGCCGGCGCCGGACATCAAGTTCTTCAACATGACGTCATTGAAGATCGCCGGCCGCGGGGTGCGTGCGCTCCGCCACGGCATGGCGGGCCAGCCGGGCTTCGAGCTCTTCGGGCCCTGGGCCGAGGGCGACGAAGTGAAAGCGGCGATTGTCGAAGCCGGGAAGGAGTTCGGCCTGCGGCAAGTAGGCGCCCGCGCCTATTCATCGAACACGCTGGAGTCGGGCTGGATTCCTTCGCCGATGCCGGCGGTGTATTCGGGTGAAAAGATGAAGGCCTACCGGCAGTGGCTGCCCGCGACGAGCTACGAAGCGATTGCCTCGCTCGGCGGCAGCTTCTATTCGCGCAACATCGAGGACTACTACCTCACGCCGTACGACCTCGGCTACGGCCCGTTCGTGAAGTTCGATCACGATTTCATCGGGCGCGAGGCGCTCGAGAAGATGGCCGGCAAGCCCCATCGCACGAAGGTGACGCTCGCGCTCGACAGCGAATCGGTCGCCGCGGCCATCGGCACGATGCTCGCCAAAGGCGACCGCGCCAAGTACTTCGATTTCCCCTCGGCGGTGTACGCGACGCTGCCGTACGACAAAGTCTTGCACAACGGCAAGCAGATCGGCATTTCCACGTGGTGCGGCTACAGCTCGAACGAACGCGCAATGCTGACGCTCGCGATGCTCGAGCCGCAATATGCGGTGCCGGGCACGGAAGTGACGTTCGTCTGGGGCGAGGAGGGCGGCGGGTCGCAGAAACTGACGGTCGAACGTCACCGCCAGATCGAGCTCCGGGCGGTCGTGAGCCCGGTGCCGTATTCGGAAGTCGCGCGCAAGAGCTATGCGCCGGGTTGGCGCTCGGGCGGCTGAGAGTTGTGCCGGGCGAGGAACGCGAGCAACGCCGCGTTGCAGGCGCCCGCCCGCCGGCGAGTTGCTGCATCCCGGCTTCCATTGATGATGAGCGTCGGTGCCGACACTCTCGGCGGCGCTCGTTCCGTCGTCCGCAGTCGACCCATGGGATGTCGGCAGCGCGCGGCGAAATCGTGAACATCGCCCGCAAGCGACGGCCGCCCGGACGAGAGCCCGAAGCCACGCCGATCCCAGCGCACGCCGCGATGGGAACCGCGCAGGAACCGCGCCTGCGCATTCCACAGGTCGAGATCGAGCGGCCAGCCGTGAATGAAGACACGCAGGGGCCCGAGCCCTCGTCCCGGAACCGCAGGCGTGAGCCGGCAACTTCGAGATAGCGATCGCGCCGGACGCGTTTCAAAGACGGTCAGGCGACCTTGACGCCGCCAACAAGACATCGCGCGATGCCCGCGACGTGTTCACCCTGGTAGCGGCACATGTCGAGCTCGAGCGCGCTCGGCATGCGCAGTTCCGCCCCGGCGCCGGTCACGCAGCTCGCGCCGTCCGCTTGCGCCCGGGCCATCGCTTCGATGTGACCGTAGCTGCTGTAGTAGAGGACGAGAACTTTCGTCACGGCCGGGGCCGGATCAGACCTGGGCGCTCAGGGAGAGGCCGGGAACACGCGCGAGCTCGGCGGAAATCTGCCGGCTCGCCTGCTGCAGCATGGCGAGCCGTTCCCGCACGAGCTTCGACTTGGCGATGCGTTTCGAATGGCTCGAGCTGTTGAGTGCGGCGACGACGCGCCCTTGCGGATCGAAGACGGGCACCGCGACCGCGACCACACCGTAGGCGAGCTCGTCTTCCACCGCCGAATAGCCGGTGCGCCGGCAGTCGTCGATCGCCTGGCGGAGCTTCGCCGGCTCAGTGACGGTCCGATCGGTGAGCGCCGCGATTTTCGCGGAGTGAAAGTACTTGTCCAGGCGTTCGGCACTCAGGCCCGCGAGCAGCACCCGCCCCGTGGACGTGGCATGCGCCGGAAAGCGGCTGCCGACATGGGCTTCGAGCCGAACGAGCGTGCGCACCGAGGTGCGCGCGACGTAGACGATATCCGGGCCGTCGAGCACGCAGAGCGCCGCGGAGTCGCTGGTCTTGCGCGCAAGCTCCTCGAGATGGGTCTTGGTGAGGTGCTCGACGTCCATCGACTCGAGATAGGCCGCGCCGAGCTCGAGCACTTTCGGGCGCAGGAGGAAATTGCGGCCGCTGCGCATGACATAGCCGAGCTCTTCGAGCGTCAGGAGGCAGCGGCGCGTGGTCGCGGCGGGCATGCGTGCGATGGCCGCGACCTGGCTCAGCGTGAGCGCGGAATGATCGCGGGTGAAGGCGCGGATGACTTCCAGTCCCTTGGCGAGCCCGCCCATGGCTTCCTTGCGTGGCGCGCTGGTTGGTTTTCGTGGCACGCCCACAGTCTATTTCGATATGCGAAAGAAATGAAAGCGCCCGTCGCGGCTTGACGCCGCGCGGCCGCAGGGTTCAGCATCTTCGTATCACGAAGTTACTTTCGCTATGCGAAATAAATGAAAATTGGATCGCAATCCGATCGCAATTCGGCGATCAGCGCCTCGAATGCCGGGAGCATCGTCGTCCGTGGGCGCGATCTCGTGGGCGAGCTCGTCGGCAGGATCGGCTTCACGGACCACATCTGGCTCCTCGTCACGGGAGCGATGCCGACCGCCGCGCAACGCCGCATGCTCGACGCGACACTGGTCGCGATCGCCGAGCACGGGATGGTGCCGAGCGTCGTCGCGAGCCGCATGACGCTGGCCGCGGCACCGGAGGCCCTGCAAGGCGCCGTCGCGGCGGGCATCCTCGGCTGTGGTTCCGTCATTCTCGGATCCGCGGAGGCCGCCGGGCGGCTGTTTGCGGAAATTCATGCCCGCTCCGGCAGCACTGGTGCGCGCGAAGCCGCAGCCGCGGTCGCCAAGGAATATCGCGCCCAGAGTCGCGCGATCCCGGGTTACGGCCATCCTTTGCACAAGAAGATCGATCCGCGGGCGGAGCGCTTGCTCGCGATCGCGCGCGAGGAGAAGGTCGCGGGTGCACATTGTGAGGCGGCGGCAAACGTCGGGGAAGTGCTGCCGTCGCTCACGGGCAAGCCGCTCGTGATCAATGTTTCGGGAGCCATTGCGGCGGTGCTGCTCGATGCCGGATTTCCGCTCGGCGCATTGAAGGGCGTGCCGATCATCGCGCGCACCGCGAGTCTCGTCGCGCATCTCCTCGAGGAACTCGAACGCCCCGTGGGCTTCGTGATGTCGCATGCCGCGGCGGACGCCGTGGGCTACGACGGCGTGAAACCCGAGGGTTTCGAGCCGGGGGGCACATGACCGAAGTACTGCGCGGCATCCGCATCATCGAGCAAGGCACGTTCATCACGGGTCCCTGCGCCGGCATGATGCTCGCCGACCTCGGCGCCGACGTCATCAAGGTGGAATCGCCGGAGGGCGATCCGTACCGCAGTTACCAGGGCGGGCACTATTCGCCGCACTTCCAGGCCTACAACCGCAACAAGCGCAGCATCGCGCTCGACCTCAAGAAGACGCTCGACCGCGACCTGTTCGACGGCCTCGTGCGCGAAGCCGACGTGTACATCCAGAATTTCCGCCCCGGGACGGCCGAGCGGCTCGGCGCGGGCGTCAGCCGCCTGCGCCAGGTGAATCCGGGCCTCGTCTATTGCTCGATCAGCGGCTTCGGATCGAGCGGGCCGTATGTCGATCGCCCGAGCTACGACTCGGTCGCGCAGGCCCTGAGCGGGTTCCTGAGCGTCGTCGTCGACGCCGAGCGGCCGCGTTTCCTGGGGCCTGCGCTCGCGGATGCAATCACCGGAATATATGCCGCATACGGCGTGCTCGGCGCGCTGCTCGAGCGTTCGCGCACCGGCCGTGGCAACCTCGTCGAGGTTTCCATGCTCGAAGCGATGGCGCATTTCGCGATCGAGCCGTTCGCGGCGTTCTTCGCGCTCGGCGATGTGCCGAAGTCGAGCGATCGGCCCCGGCTCGCGCAGGCATACATCCTGCGAACGGCGGACGGCAAGCTCATCGCGATTCACCTGTCCTCGCTCGAGAAGTTCTGGACGGGCCTGGTGACGGCGCTCGGCGATGCCGGGCTCAACGCCGATCCGCGCTTCAGCAAGCGCCAGGCACGCATCGACAACTACGAGGCGCTCGGCGCCGAACTCGACCGGCGTTTCCGCGAACGGCCGCTCGCGTACTGGAGCCGGGCGCTCGGCGAGAATGACGTGCCGTTCGCGCCGATCAACGGCATCGACCAGGTCATCGAGGACCCGCAGGTCCGGCATCTCGACCTGATCGTCCCGGCGGAATCGCCGAACGGCGCAGGGCGATCCGTGCGGCCGGCCGTACAGTTCGGCGGCAAGCACGCGGCGTGCGTCAAGGCCGCGCCGCTCCTCGACCAGGACGGGCGCGCGATCCGCGTGGCGATCGCGAACGGCGAGCGCTGGCCGAGCGCGGGCCACGCGGCAGTCGAGTTGCGCGCGACGGCGAATTCCTGAGGAGCCCGGCCCGCATGCTTTTTCCAACGACACTGGTGGGCAGCTATCCGCAGCCGGACTGGCTCATCGACCGCAAGCGCCTCGCCGAGCGTTTTCCGCCGCGCGTGCGCATGCGCGAGCTGTGGAAGATCCCGGAGCCGCTGCTCGAAGCCGCGCAGGACGATGCGACCATCGTCGCGATCAAGGAGCAGGAGGAGGCGGGCATCGACATCGTCTCGGACGGGGAGATCCGCCGCGAGAGCTATTCGAACCGTTTTGCGACCGCGCTCGCCGGCGTCGATCTCGACAATCCGGGCACGGCGCTCGATCGGAGCGGTCATCCAAACCCGGTGCCGCGCGTGGTGGGGCCGATCTTTCGCCGGCATGCGGTCGGCGTGCGCGACGTCGAATTCCTGCGCCGCTACACGCGCCGGAGCATCAAGGTGACCGTGCCGGGGCCCTTCACGATGTCGCAGCAGGCGCAGATCGATCACTACGGCGGCAGCCGCGCACTCGCCGCGATGGACTATGCGGTGGCGCTGAACGCGGAGATCCGGGATCTCTTCTCCGCGGGCGCGGACGTCGTGCAGATCGACGAGCCCTACATGCAGGCGCGGCCCGAGGAGGCACGCGAGTACGGCCTGAAGGCATTGAACCGCGCGCTCGAGGGCGTCCGGGGCACGACCGCCGTCCATATCTGTTTCGGCTACGCGGCGATCATCCACGTGCGGCCGTCGGCGTATTCGTTCCTGCCGGAACTCGCGGGCTGCAGCTGCCAGCAGGTGTCGCTCGAAACCGCGCAGTCGAACCTCGACTGCTCGATCCTCGCGAGCCTCGGCGGCAAGAAAATCATCCTCGGCGTCATCGACCTCGCGGACATGAAAGTCGAGTCCGCCGAAACGGTCGCCGCGAGGATCCGCCGCGCGCTGCCGTTCGTGCGGGCGGAGGATGTCATCGTCGCGCCGGACTGCGGCATGAAGTACCTGCCGCGCGACGTCGCTTTTGCCAAGCTCAAGTCGATGGTCGCCGGGGCGCGCATCGTGCGCGCGGAACTCGCGGCGACCCAAGCGTCAGAAACCTAAGGCCGGGAATTAAACGAGGGGGAGTATTCCATGTTCACCACCATCAGCGGCAAGTTGACGGCCCGGAAGATCGTGGCGCTCGCCGCGGCGGGGCTGGCGGCGTTCACCGCGCCGCCGCTCAAGGCGCAGACGTCGACCATCGAGGAAATCGTCGTCACCGCGCGTAAGCGCGACGAATCGTTCCGCGACGTTCCCGTGACCATCAACGTGTTCACGGAAAACATGATCCAGCAGGCCGGCATCCAGAAGCCCGGCGATTTCATCGCGCTCGTGCCGAACATGACGCTGGTGGAGACGCAGAACGCGGGCAACGCCTTCGTGGTGGTACGCGGCGTTTCCCAGGCGCGCAACAGCGAGCCCTCGGTCGCCGTGCTCGTCGACGGGGTGCTCGAGACGAACCCGGCCGAGTTCAACCAGGAGCTCTTCGATATCAAGCAGATCGAGGTGCTGAAGGGGCCGCAGGGCGCGTTGTACGGCAAGAGCGCGATCGGCGGTGCGATCATCATCCGCACCAAGGACCCCTCGGATGAACTCGAGGGCGCGGTGAAGCTCGGCTACGGCAATGGTTCTTCCGTGCGCGCGCAAGCCGGCATCAGCGGACCGATGACGGACACCATCAAGTTCCGCGCCTCGGTGAACTACTACGACACCGACGGCTTCATTCCGAGCACCTTCCTCGGCGAGAAAGCGGACCCGGCGACCGACTACTCGGGGCGTTTCCGCCTGCTCGGCAAGCCGAATGACAACTTCACCTGGGACCTGCGCCTGTCGGCAGACCGGCTCGAGACCCAGGCCCTCTACTTCGTCATTCCGCGACTCGACGAAGCCAATCCCTTCACGAGCTTCTTCACGCCGCCGAATGCGAACGACGTGACGACGCCCATCACGGTGAACAATACCGGCGAAAATAACCGCGACCTGTGGGACGCCTCGCTCAAGCTCGATTTCAACCTCGGCGGCGGCACGCTCACGTCGGTTTCGGCGTGGAACAAGACCCGGGAAATCCTGACGGGCGACGCCTACGATTTCCGGCCGATTCCGAATGCGGTGTTCACGGCGATCTACGGCTACGACCTCAACCAGAGCCAGTTCCTCGACCTCGAGTCGTACAGCCAGGAGATCCGCTTTACTTCGCCGACGCAAGGGCGCTTCCGCTGGATCGCGGGCGCCTACTACGTGCACACGGACCGTTTCATCTCGACCGGCAACATGCAGGACCTCGGCAACGGCGCCTTCCCGGTCTATCACGATCCGAGTACCAATCCGCTCAACCCGCAGCGCGATGCCGGCGGCGTGCTGATACCGGGCACCACGTTCCTCGCGGACTCGCAGAACAACAATGCCTGGGCGGTGTTTGCCGATGCGACATTCGAAGTGACGGACCAGTTTGAAATCGACGCGGCCCTGCGCTACGACGAGGATCAGCGCGAGAACACGACCGAAACGCCGCCCGACTACCTCGCGCTCGTGCAGGATCCAACCGCCGTCACCGGGCAAGTCCGCAAGCACACCTGGAGCGAGTTGCAGCCGAAGTTCACGCTCCGTTACAAGCCCGTCGATAACGTGACGATCTACGGCGGCTGGAGTCGCGGTTTTCGCAGCGGCGGCTTCAACCAGACGGGCGTCGGCGCGGTCGCGCGCAACTCCGTTCCGCCAGTGCTCGGTGTCAACGACCTCTTCAACGCGGAGGTGGCGGACACGACCGAGATCGGCGTGAAGGGCCAGTTCCTCGACCGGCGGCTCAATGCCGGATTGAGCATTTTCTACACGCAATCGACCAACGGCTATTTCTTTGTGTTCCTGCCGGCGAACTCGACGCAGAATCTCGGCAATCTCGACGCGGACTACAAGGGCGCGGAGTTCGAGATCAACGCGCACGTCACCGATCACCTGGACCTGTACGGGAGCGTCGGTTACACGGACAGCGAGATCACCGACATGGAAGACCCGGCGGTCATCGGCAACCAGGCGCCGCTCGTGTCGAAGACCACCATCAATCTCGGCGCGCAGTATCGCCAGCCGATCAACGAGGCGCTCGCCATCACCGTCCGGGCGGACTGGAACAAGGTCGGCGAAACCTGGTGGGAGCCGTACAATACGACCTCGCGCGACCCGGTCTCGCTGGTCGATCTGCGTATCGGGCTCGATGCCGACAAGTGGTCCGTCACGGCCTGGTCGAAGAACCTGACCGACGAGATCTATAACCAGGAATTCTCGCCGGGCGGGTTCCTCTTCCGGGCGGTGCCGCGCCGCTATGGCGTTGAATTCATGTACAAGTTCTGATGCGGAGACATTCCATGGCCAGCAAGGCAAAAAAGAAGGCAACGAAGGTGCCGAGGGCTCCGAAAGCGGTGAGAGCGAGCCTGCCCTCGCGCCTGCACCACACGGCGTACGTCACGCACGATCTCGAGGCGACGCGCAGGTTCTACGAGGAGGTCATCGGGCTGCCCTTGAACGCGGCCTGGTGCGAAAAGGATGAGCTTTTCGGCGCCGAGCGCGTCTACTGTCACCTGTTCTTCGGGCTAGGCGATGGCGGCGCGCTCGCGTTCTTCCAGTTCGCGAACCCCTCGGACCAGGAGCAGTTCGGGCCGAAGATGCCCTTCACGCCCTTTCATCACATTGCGCTCAACGTCGACCGGAAGACGCAAGCCGGCATCGAGAAGCGCCTGAAGGAGCGTGGCTACAAGGAGCCGCAGTCGTTCGTCCTCGAGCACGGCTACTGCCGGTCGGTGTACGTGACGGATCCCAACGGCATGATCGTCGAGTTCACGCTCGATCATCCGAAGGTGAAGAAGATCAACGCGGACCGCAAGAAGGACGCCCGCCAGGAGCTGAAACGATGGCTCGCGGGTGATCACACGTCGAACAACACGTACCGCTAGCTTGAAGGCGAGCCAGGACAGAATCCTGACGACCCATGTCGGGAGCCTGCCGCGTACGCAGGCGGTGACCGACGTGCTGTTCGCGCGCGAGCGCGGCGCCGTCGCCGATGTCGCGGCGGCGGCCGCGACGATCGCTGGCGCCGTCGTGGACGTCGTGCGCCGCCAGGTCGATGTCGGCGTCGACGTGGTGAGCGACGGCGAGATGAGCAAGATCAGCTACGCGACCTACATCGCGGACCGCTTCACCGGTTTCGGCGGCGACACGCCGCGCGAACCGGGGCAGGACCTCGTCGAGTTTCCGGCGTTCCTCAAGAAGCTCGCGGATCGCGGTTCGACGGCGAAATACCGCCGTCCCCGCTGCATCGGAGACATCAAACCCAAGGACACGGCGCCACTCAAGGAGGACCTCGGGAATTTCCGTCGCGCACTCGATGCAGGCAAACCGGTCGAGGGTTTTCTCAACGCGGCATCGCCCGGTGTCATCGCAATTTTCCAGCCGAACGACTACTACCCGACGGCGGACGCGTACCTCGAGGCGGTAGCGGAGGCGATGCGCGGCGAATACGAAGCGATCGTCGCGGCCGGGATCCTGCTGCAGATCGATGCGCCCGACCTCGGCATGGGGCGGCACACGATGTACCGCAACGCGAGCGTCGACGAATACCTCAAGCGCGCCGCCGTGCATGTCGAGGTGCTCAATCACGCGTTGCGGAATATTCCGGCGGACCGCGTGCGCCTGCACATGTGCTGGGGCAACTACGAGGGACCGCATCACCACGACGTGCCGATGTCGCAGCTCCTGCCGATCGCCGTCAAGGCAAAGCCGCAGGCGCTCCTGTTCGAGGCGGCCAATCCGCGGCACGCGCATGAATGGGCGGTGTTCCGCGACTTCCGTGTGCCGGACGACAAGATCCTGATCCCGGGCGTGCTGAGCTCGACGACCAACTACGTCGAACATCCCGACCTGGTCGCGGAGCGCCTTTGCCGCTTCGCCGATATCGTCGGACGCGAGCGCGTGATGGCGGGCAGCGATTGCGGGTTCAGCACGTTCGCCGGATTCGGGCCGGTCGAGCCCGACATCGCCTATCTCAAGCTCGCATCGATGGCCGAAGGCGCGCGAATCGCCAGCAAGCGGCTCTGGGGCCGCTGACAACTCGAGTGTCTGTGTCAGAAAATGGGATCCTGCCGTCTCAACCGGTCGTTGCAACGGTGTCGGTAAGCTTCTCTGCTGGAGTGCGGAACTTCAAGGTCTGGCGCGGCCGTTGATTGAGCTCATGGGCCACGAAGTTCAGAC